>Ga0326597_10000466_pt1 | contig 71666 bp, 88 predicted proteins | sample RVTome_12_FD_203789 | JGI IMG/M metagenome (GOLD analysis project Ga0326597, IMG submission 203789) | Soil microbial communities from uranium-contaminated site in the Upper Colorado River Basin, Wyoming, United States - RVT100D185 | ecosystem: Environmental > Terrestrial > Soil > Contaminated >...
CCTCCTCTCCGAGGCCGTCAGACCACACGAACCGGGCCGTCCGCGCATTGTACCAGCGGCTTGCATTCGGATGAGTGGGCGAGAAGACGAAAGTATCCTGCGCATTATCCCCCGCTGTCTCGGCCTCCCCTCGGCTCGCCGTAACCTGAAACGCCGCATCTGTAGTCGCGCGCAGGACGTTTGTCCCCAGCCCGTCATGCGCAAGCACTTGGGTCTCCTCAGAAAAAAGAAGCTCGAATTCTCCGTCTTGGAGCGGTGACAGGATTAGTTCCGCGACGATACCTTGGAGCCCCCGGAAGCCGGGTGCAGGCACGCCGCAGACAATACGCACCTCACCATTCTCATTATCAATGCTTCGTTCAATGAAGAGGTCAGGTGGGCACATCGAACCGGTTGTGAGTATGTCTTCCACGCGAACACGCTCCGGATCGAAGTGCACTATCGCCTGCACTGCGTTGATGGTCTCGCCCCCGATAAATACTTGAATGGACGCGCGATGACTGAGTCCTCGTTCGATCGTGGCATATTCCGGATCAAACCGCATCGTGGCGTTGTAAATGAGATACGCGGGATCGGTCAGGACCAAGGCCCGCATATCAATCAGACGGCTGTTCACGAAAAACACCGTACCACCCGCCGCTACGCCAAACGCCGCGATGAGTATCACCCGCTCCATCCACGGCAATCGCGCCCGCGCGCAAATATATGCCAGAACAGGCACGAGAAGGAGGAGTGTAAGTAAAACGGCCGCGAGATGTTGAAACAGGGTGCTGTATTCTAAGAATACAAGCACACCGCCAAACTCCTCTCCCTCCACGTCCGCGAGTGGAACGTTCAACATGAAATATGGGTGATCCTCTATGTACACACGCTTCCCGCTCTCGCCCTGCCGAACGAAGTCGGAACCGGAGTTGAAATGGGTCGCAAGCAGCTCTCCAATGTGTATGCTGCCGAAACTGTGCCCGACGATACCCTTCTCTTTCGTGTAGAATGCGACCTGAGCATCAGGAGAAAGATTGCCATCCCTGAACGAACGTGCATACGCATCGTTCGTGACGAAAATCGTTACAAGACTCCCTATACGTCCTTCTTCCTCGAAGATATTTTGGGCCGCGACGATGAGCATAGGCCACACGATGCCCTGCTCTATGGAAGCTACCGACTCGCCGCGCTCAAGCACTCTCCCCCAGCTTGAGAGCTGGTAGATATAATCACCCCGCCGCTCAATGGCCTGCGTGCGCGAGAGTACCATTCCTTCTCCATTGGTTACCAAGAGACCCCCGATACCCCGCGCGTCTCGCTCCTGCGAGAGTAGGGAGACGATCTGGAGTACATCCGCTTCCTTTATGTAGCGGTTCAAGATGCCTTGCGCAACGATACTCTCCGTTTCCGCAGCAAGAAAATTCTTTTCCTTTTCAAGCGCTTGAAGTATCGTTCCCCGTTCCCGCTCAAACCGATTCGCGTGTATCCGCTCAACGAACGCGCTCAAAAAAGGGAGCGAGGCGATAATGACGACAATAGTGAGCAAAAAACAAGAACCAATGGACAATAGGCGCTTATGCGTTTGTAGTTCCTCGAACATACTTCTTTATGTGGTCTCGCTGATGGCGGATACTCATCCTCTGAGCATAACAGGTGCTGCGCGGGGATGACGGCGCTATCAACATACGCTCCCGGACTACGCAGCGCTTCGTTTGATGCCACTTACGACAAGTCGCGTCGCACGCATTTCCGAGTCAGAAACTCATCTCGCTTTGATTCTTGAGCCGACGACCGGAATTGAACCGGTGACCTGCTCCTTACCATGGAGCTGCTCTACCATCTGAGCTACGTCGGCTTTAGCATGAGAATATCTGAATTTGGTTGAAAAACCAAGCGTGATAACGTACGATTATTGGCGCGCCGCCTTAGCTCAGTTGGTAGAGCACGTCTTTCGTAAAGACGGGGTCCCCGGTTCAAGCCCGGGAGGCGGCTCAAGAATTACTGACCGGATAGTGCCTTAACTTCTCGACCAGTGGATTGATAGTGTCGTCATCTATCTCCTCTGCTGTGATATGAGCACGGGCAAACACCTGTTTCTCTAATACAAAAGCCGACTCGGAAAGTCTCTCGAACCCTTCTTTTGTGTAGTAGGTTTTCCCGCTGTTGACATACCGTGCGCGAGCTTCGTCCAGACGTTCTCGCAGAGGCAGAATGCCATGCGGTCCCACCCTGTCGTCTGCATACTCGGCGATCTTTTGTTCGAAAGAACCATTCTTAACAATGTTGTCTATATTCGAAAAACTTATCCCATCGATAAGTTCAATGACGTCCGGTGGTAGTTGTAGCTCTTTGGCGATAGCGATATTTGCCGCGTGTGCATCCTCGCCATACTTCCGCATAAATTCTGACTTCACACCCTTCCAATACTCGACCCCTTCTGGCTCGAGAGACTCCGGAAACGTCGCAAGGTTCGCCTTGGTGATGTTGCCCATGTCGTGAAAAAGACCCGTGAGAATGACGTCGTGTTCGTTGACCGGTTCCTTAAAGTTCTGACAGATGAGCTTCCCTACAGCCGCGACCCGCAGCTGGTGGGTCTGGAGCAGGGGCATGATGCGGTACTCGGTATAGATATCCTGCGCGGTCTTCATCAGCCGATTCTAACACTTTGCGCGAGCGACCCTCCTTCGCTCCGCCGTCGCTAAGGCTATGGCGAACACAGTAAAGCTACGGACGGGAGCGACGGGACTCTCCCAAGAACACTTTGTTCGCCGTCTCTCACAAAGTTTCTCGGGCCTGATTTTGCGAGCCCGCCTACTGACGGGCACCCAACGCAAAATCTTTCGAGCCCCGACGCCGCTTCGCGGCTTCAGTCATACGAAAATCGCTGCCCACATGACAGCGATTTTCGATGATGCGCGAGCGACGGGACTCGAACCCGCAGCCTCTCCCGTGACAGGGGAGTGCTCTAACCAGTTGAGCTACGCCCGCGTGCGACGCAGATTCTAACAGAAAATCCTCCTTGCGTCGTGTGTCGGGGGTGGGATTCGAACCCACGACCTAGCGCTTATGAAACGCTCGCTCTAACCGACTGAGCTACCCCGACAATCCTACAAACCATATCAGGTTACCATCCGGCGCTCAACTTTATAGAGTATAATTTTGTTATGTCGATACGGTTTTGGAATCTGGTACTTACGATCAACTCTGTTATCTGGTTTCTCGCGCTTGGGTTTTTGTCGTACGCATTCGGCATGCTCATTGTCGCATTAGACTGGAAACTCTTTCTTCTTTCTCTCGCGACGTTCGTCGCGATCTCGCTCGTCGAGGTTGTACTTACCGCGCTCGCTCATGATTGAGTGGGAGGAAATTCTACGTAATCAATTTCTTTCGTGTTGCGGGGGACTGGACACCTGGGAAACCCACGATCTTCCCATTCCCTCCTCAACGGGAAACTCCCGTTTCCCGACCTCTTCCCAAGTCCCGCCCCCACACCAAAAATGACTTATGGAAGTTTCTATCTGAACATTTTTGTTGCGGGGGCGGGACGATTGGCCAAGAGCTCGCTCGTCGCCGTCGCTCCTCGCTCCTCTCGGCCCTGATTTTGCTACCCGTTCTGCTGAACGGATACCCCGCAAAATCTTGCAAGTCCGCACGCAAGAGTGTCCCACACTCTTGCTCCCCGTCAGAGAACAGAAAAGGCTCCCGACAAGCGAGAGCCTTTTCTGTTCTTGTTGCGGGGGCGGGACTTGCACCCGCGACCTCAAGGTTATGAGCCTTGCGAGCTACTACTGCTCCACCCCGCTACTAAATAGCATAGCATTTTTCACTCTGAATCAAAACCTCCCTGGCAGATGGCAGCTATTCAATGTATTTGAACTCTTTGAACGCTCGTTCGTAGAGGTTGATAACGCGACGGACGTCGTGATGACTTAGCTCATGCGCACTACCGTCATGCGCGATGCGGTTACGCACCTTGTGCGCTTCCCATGCGGAATCGATCGAATTGAAGTCGGCTCGGTCGACTTGTTTCATTTTGTCCGCGATCGTCTCACCCTTGTATCCTTTCAGGTCCAGCAGTTCCGAGAGCATGATGTCCGCTTCGAGAATAGCGAGCCTCCAGCTCTCTGAATTCGAGCTATTTATCTGGTCGACTATTCTGTTCCATCGCAATTGGGTGCGGGGAATGTCCTGCGCGGCAACAGTGCGCTGTGCAACGCGCACCAAGCGATACTCCTGTCGTCGTATCTGAAAGATACGGGTCCAGCAGTAGAGTACTGTGGCGAGGAACGGGAGCGACAGCGCAATGGTGACGAACGAAAAAACGAACCACCCTTCCAAGAGGGACTCGAACCTCGCTGGGCTACCGGCCTGTGCAAGGAGCGTCGGAACGTCCCATGCGGTGACCGGCTGATCGAGGTTCGCAAAAGGGGAGGAAGGACTCGTATCCAAAACAGCTATAACGGTCGCCGGCACCCATCGAAAAATTATCTCTCCGATGAATCCGAAAGCCGAAGGAAATGCGCCCGTGAGTGTCTCACCCTCCATTCCGTGTAGTATACCTCTCAATTTCCTGCCCGCTCTACATCTTCCCCAATAGAGAACAATGTTTCTTCACCACCATGCGAAGCAACCAGCTGAAATCCGACCGGCAACTTCTTACCATCTCGCTCTACACTGCCTGCGGGGATGGATATCCCCGGCACACCGGCAAGGTTCATCGGTACGGTGAAAATGTCCGCCGCGTACATGGCAACAGGATCGTTCTTGTCGCCGAATTTCCACGGTGCGACAGGGCTCACAGGGAACGCGATGACATCAACTGTTTTGAACACGCGGGCAAAGTCCTCGCGGATGAGCTCGCGCACAGCGCGAGCCCTCCGATAGTAGGCGTCTGCATAGCCAGCGGAGAGTACGAATGTCCCCACGAGAATGCGGCGACGTGTTTCCGGCCCGAAGCCCGCAGCGCGTGTCTTCTCGTATGTCTCCCCTACCGTCGGAGCGGACATCGAGAGCCCATATCGAACGCCATCATATCGCGCGAGATTGGTTGATACTTCCGCAGGGTTGATGATGTAGTACGCGGCAAGTGCATATGTAAGCGTAGGCAGTTCTACGTCAATGAGCTCGTATCCTTCTTTTGTGAGCGACGTGAGTGAGTCCTCGTATGCTTTCAACATATCAGGATCCATACCCTCTTTGAGAAATGCCCGCGGGACTCCGATTTTCTTGCGTGTTGCTACTGGGGCCGGCGTAGAATCAGGTAGTGATGTGCTGTCTCTCTCATCACGACCGTGTATTGCATCGTAGATAATTCTTGCGTCGGCAATAGTTTTCGCTACAGGACCGATCTGGTCCAAGGATGATGCGGCTGCCATGAGACCGTAGCGCGATACAGCGCCGTACGTCGGCTTCATACCGACAACACCGCAGAAAGCGCTCGGCTGGCGGACGGAGCCGCCCGTATCGCTCCCTAAGGCGCCGAGAGCTAAACCAGCTGCTACGGCGGCAGTGGAGCCGCCCGAAGTGCCGCCGGGCACGCGCGATGTGTCGTGGGGATTTTTTGTCGGACTGAACGCAGAATTCTCCGTGGAGCCGCCGAGCGCGAATTCGTCCATATTGGTACGACCAAGGAATACTGCCCCTTGTTCTTTCAGTTTCTTAATGACCGTCGCATCGTACGAAGCAACGTACTTCTCAAGTATCTTCGAGGCGGAGCTCGCAATCCGACCTTCTATCAAAATGTTGTCTTTCACTGCGAGCGGAATGCCCGTGAGTGGTTGAGATTCCGCTCTCGCTATCATCGCATCCGCTTTTTTTGCCTCCTCGCGCGCTGAATCTACCCACACCTCCAGATACGCGTGGATGTCTTTGTCTTTTTTCGCTATCGCGTCCAAATACGCGTCTGAGAGCTCCAAGGCAGAATATTCCTTCGCATCCAGCGCGCGCCTCGCTTCTTTAATTGTTAATTTTGAAAGATCCATACCCCTATTGCCCTATGCCTTTTGCCTTGTGCCTACTTATAACTTGCTTTACCGCGACGCGATCGCCATCGCGTGCGGGGGCTGCTGCAAGGATCTTTTCGGTGTAGGTGCCGCTCTCTATCGGATTTTCATCAGCGCGCATCACGTTGCGAAGCGCGGGCGACTTCGCCTCTTTCCCTACCTTCGCCTTTTGTATCGTGTCTACGAATGCCAAAATCGCCGGTATTTCTTTCTCCAGCTTCGCGAGCTCCTCGTCCGTTACCTCCAACCGCGCGAGCTTCGCCAACGCTACGACATCTACCTTATCCGCCATATCCGCACACTATACTAGTATTCGCTTTCTCGCGCATCGTGGTAGACGCGAAGTATAACGACCGTCTTCCTTGCTTTCGCGACCTCGTAAATGATCTTGTACGGAAGCCCGGGCACAAATAGCTTGCGCGCACGGGTAACTTCCGACTTCGCACCGAGTTCCGGAAACTCACTAAGCGAGAAACATGCTTCCTCTATGCCGTTCACGACCCGCCGTGCGGCATCTACACTATCGCGCCGAATGTAAGCGGCTATCTCTTCGAGATCTTGTAGTGCGAGTCTGGAAAAACGAATGCGCATCATGCGCGGAAACGTGCGAAAAACGCCTTAACATTTCGATCGTTCGCAAACTTTCCCTTCCTAACTTCTCGTTGAGCCTGTCGCACCCCCTTAATTTCCCTTGCCGTCAACTTACCGTGCGACTGTGCCGCTATCACATGCAACACCTGCGCCGCCGCTTCCTGCCGATCACGCGGCAACTCGCGCACCTTGCTGATTGCCTGTTCAAGCACTTTTATCATGCCTGCACTATATCATAATCTCGCTTCCAACTGCGCGAGCTTCGCCAACGCTACGACATCTACCTTATCCGCCATATCCGCATACTATACCTGCAATTTCACTATATAAAAACAATCTATTCTATTCGTTCAAACTTACTCTTCTCTCGATTCTTGTGAACGTTGTTCCACTCAAAAACTTCCCCATTTATTGCAACCCATACTCCGGACGGAAGCATCTGCGTAGCCGCTAGTGCATATCCCAAATTAAAAAAGCCGTCTGAATTTTCCTGAGACAGAGGTACGAATGAGCCGACAAGTACGACTGTCTTATCGCCAACTCCTTTTTCTCCAAGAAATTTCGCCGTTTCCGCCATCGTGTCAGTTCCGTGAGTGATAAGTATCCGCTTTTCCTGAGCATCCGTGCAACGATTGTAAATCAACTGCCTATCCTCGGACGTTATGTCCATTGAGTCTTTTTGCATCAGCGGTTCAACTCTCGCTGTTGCATCCGTTGGTAATCTAGCTTGCGTAAGCATTCGAGGTAGATATGTTCCCTGAAAAACGCTTTTCTTGTTCGGATCATAATCTGGAGATGAATCTATCGTTCCTCCTGTAGAAAAGATACAGACAACCGATGGCCTTATTCGTTCGTTCGTCTCGGGACTCTTCGGACCGCTAGCTCCAAAATTTTCTATTCCCTCGGTCATGGCAAAATGTTATCATTCATTCAGCACCTTTAGAAAGTTGGGTTCCGAAAGCACCGAAATGCCCAATTCGCGAGCCTTGTCGAGTTTTGAGCCCGCTTCTTCGCCGGCGACGACGTAGGAGGTTTTTTTGGAGACAGAGCCCGAAACATCGCCGCCGAGAGAACGGATTTTTTCCTTTGCCTCATCGCGCGACATTGATGAGAGCGAGCCGGTGAGGACAAACGTTTTGCCAAAAAGTGGTAGCTTTTTGCCCTGAGCTTGTCGAAGGGCTGCGTAGAGTGAATTCTCGATCTTCAGCACCTTCTTGAGATTCGCGACTAGCGATTGGTGGCGCTTCAGCGTGAACCATTCAACGATGTCACGCGCGACAATGGGGCCGACGCCCTCGATGTTTTGCAATTCCTCTCCACCCGCCCCTGCGAGAGCGTCTATCGTTTTGTAGTGCTTTGCCAAGAGTATCGCGGTCTCTTCCCCTACCTGCGGGATGGAGAGTCCGACAAGGAGGCGCGAGAGTTCTACCTTGCGTGCTTTTTGGATGGATGCGACGAGCTTCTTCGCCGACACTTCGGCAAACCCTTCCAGCGTCAAGAGGTCGCCTTCGGTCAGCGTAAATATTTCATTGTAGTGCTGGACCAGTCCTTTTTCCAAGAGCATGTCGACCCGCTCTTTGCCTAAGCCCTCAATATCAAGCGCATGCTTGCCGGCGAAGTTGTGGAACCGCCGCCGGACGACCGCAAAAGAATCTTTGTTGATACACCGCCACGCGGCTTGTCCCGGCACACGCTCTATTTTCCCATCACCGCCACACTCCTCTATACGAGCAGGCCATTTGAATGGTTTGGATTTCTTCGGACGAAGTTCGGGAAGCACTTGTACGATGTCGGGGATGACGTCGCCCGCTTTTTGTAGAATGACGGTATCGCCGACACGCACGTCCAGTCGCCGTATCTCGTCTTCGTTGTGAAGTGTCGCTCGTGAGACGATAGTCCCTGCGACCGAGACGGGCTTTAGATGTGCAACGGGGGTGATGACACCGGTCCGTCCGACTTGGAACACGATGTCCTCTAGAATGGTGGTTACCTGCTCGGCGGGAAACTTGAATGCGATGGTGAAGCGCGGCGCCTTGCCGGTATAACCAAGCACTTCTTCAAACCTCTTTTCGTTGACCTTCACTACGATGCCGTCTATCCAGTATTCCTGATGTCGCCCTTTTTTCTTCCACGTTTCCCAAAAGTGGATACACGCCTCTATGTCTTTCGCGAGCACGTGGTGCGGATTCACCTTGAAACCAAGTTCGCGCAGATACTCAAGCTCTTCCGATTGTGTTGGCGGGAACTCTTCGGAGGTCTGCGCCACATCGTAGATAAACACATCCAAATTGCGTGACGCAGCCATCTTTGGGTCGAGCTGACGAATAGAGCCCGCGGCGACATTGCGAGGATTCGCGTACAGAGGTTTTCCGGCTTTCTCCTGCGCCCTGTTGAGCAGTTCAAGGTTCTTAGAGCTCATCCACACTTCTCCCTCTACAATGATGTTTATGGGACGAGAAAGCGCGAGTGGCACGCTTTCAATGGTGCGGATGTTGTGCGTGACGTCTTCACCGACCTCTCCATCGCCACGCGTCGCCGCGGTTCTTAAGAGTCCTTTTTCGTACTCAAGCACGATCTTGAGCCCGTCAATTTTCAGCTCACATACATACGTGGGGTGACCACTCATCCCTGCGCTGCGCAAAAAACGCTTCACACGAGCATCAAACTCCCGCAACTCCTCCGGTGAAAATGCATCGTTAAAAGACCACTGCGCGACCTTGTGGCGTACTTTCTTAAAAGCGGGTAGTGGCTTCCCAGCAACACGCTGTGAAGGGCTATCCGGCGTAACGAGCGCGGGGTACTGGCTCTCAAGGTCGGTCAGTTCGTGCTTGAGCGAATCCAGTGCTGCTTGCGATACTTCTTCTTTATCATACACGTGATACATCATCCGATGATGATTGATTGTTCTCTTCAATTTCTCATAGCGTGTACGAACGTCACTGGGAACCATAGGCATCAGCTTATAGCCTTCTTCTTCCGGAGAAAAGGCCTTCGTACGCTGCTAGTATCGTAGCTCGACGGAACGCTCAAGCGCACGAGAGGCGCTGGATATAATGTCGGCACAGCTCGTGTTGTACCCGTTTGCATGTATCGTCGTTCGGGGATGCGTATCTTGCTTTGCGACCGAGACCTTGGCACAAAGCCCGCCTGATTCATACTGGTATGTAAACGTTGTAACGGCTTGTTGCGTTTGGACGGTCACCGACGCCGTTTGTGCATCACAGGTAACCGACGCTGGGGGTGAGGAAGTCGCAAAGAGCGTATAACGAATATCCCAAAAAAGAGCACACTCGGCAGCACTATCTGCCGTGTAAAAGGCAAATTGTGAATCTCTTCCGACAGAAGAGAGCTGTAGCTCCTTCTGGGCAAGTGCAAATATCGAGGTCCCGAGTGCGAGTACGACAGAAGCGACGAGAGCAGCAAGAAGAAGCGTAAAGCCCTCTTGTCCCTTGTCCCTTGTCCCTTGTCCCTTTCGATTCATACTCATTGAATTTCCTCGACCCACTTGTAGAGATTCTCAGATATGGTGAACGAACGACTTCCGAACGCCCCTGTTGTCCATTCGATCTCGACCGAAATCTCAACTTCGTCAGAACTTCCCGATACAAACGCTGCCCGAACAGTTCTCGTGAAGTGAGTGTTCGTCCATCCTTCACTTTCGCCACAGTTATTGGTCGGCATGATACAACCAGAACGATACCCGAATAGTTCTCCGTCTGTCTGGAGCGGAGGACATCCTTCGGGCGCACAAAGTGCCATCGTGTCGTCGCGAGTATCTATGATGAACGCCGCTCCGTCTGTCGAAGGAATTCCGTCGAGGAGGTCTGCGGAGTTTCCGAACGCATTTTTAAGTATGTTGTTGTCGCGTACATGTCGTATTGATTCAATCGCTCCTTGTGCAAGGTGGAACGCGGTTATCTGGTCTCTGGCATAATATGCCGTCGCAAGGCTTTTCGCCGTCAACGAGATGGGGGCTGCGATCGCAACGGTAAGAAGCGTCACGGCAACAAGTGTCTCAATAAGTGTGAACCCTCGAGAGGGATGGAAGGACAGAGGGATGGAAGGACGAGTATTCTTCCTTCGTCCCTTGTCCCTTGTCCCTTGTCCCTTGCATTTACTCATATATCTAAGATCCTTTGTACAGCAGTTGCTTGAATGGAGAAGCTTGTGTTAGTTTTGACATTGCTCGCCCCGACAGTCCCCTTCACCTGAATAACGACCTTCGGCTGGATAGTATCGCTCCGTGTTGTGCCAATGACGTAGAACTTTAAATTGTCGATGACAACTTGCGGTGCCGTGATCGCATAGTAGTTGCTACCGTTGTTTTCCGACTTGCACAAACGCCTTTCTCCGCAAAATGTACCGTTCGTATCAAAGACGTACACCCATCGTTGTTGAGCGTCACAGTCTTCTGAGCAGAACGCTTTGAACGCGAGCATGGTGTCCCCACTCTCGCACGATTGGGGTGAAGTAATTGTCCCTGCGCCACAGTGATACTCAGAACCCATTCGGATAGAGCGGACCATACTGTCGAGCGCTATGTTGAGATTGTTCATTACCGACTGGAGAGCTTGTGCCTTCCTGTTGGCACCAACGAGCGCTAGGAGCGTTGTCGTTGATACGAGCATTACCACAGAGAACAATGCGACCGCGACTATCATTTCGATGAGTGTGAATCCACGATTATTCATACGTCACTGTTGTGTAGCGATCTGTCCTGATAGTTCCACATAGACACTCATTTGATCACCTCGGGGAGACTCGAGAACGATGCGCCCACGCTCGTTAAGTGCTCCGGGGTTCGCGACCCCTGAAACACCATTTGCACTGATAAATGCATCCGGCTCAGGTCGTTTAAAGAATATATCGAGCGCGTCAAGTCCACACACTTCTCCTTGTGCGCCCCCCGCAATGGCACATAGATCAGCGATGAAGTAGCCGCGTTCTATGTCGGTCGACTCGACAAGTTCGCATGATGATGCGATGGGGCACCCGTCATATAATCCGTTCTCCACCACCGCGTCGGCAAAGAGCACATACGAGGTCGGGTTATCGGTGCCGAAGTGCATTCCGTACCCGATATCGAAATTCCCCGTTGCGTACTGTCGGACGGATATGCCGTATACTTGTGCTTCTCGGACCGAAAGCGCGATGTCGTATGCGAGGTTTTCCAAAAGGATCGCCCCGCCGAAACGGTTATTGTTCACGAGGATAAGAGTTGATATGAGGATCAAAATACCGGTAACGACAACAAGCTCTACAAGAGTAAAGCCTCCCATGCGAGCATGTCGATGAACGTGACGTCGTACATGTTCAAGATCCATATGATGAGTGTTGCTGCAACGAGGAACGGCCCGAACGGTACCTCGCTCTTCATTGTAAACCGCACGCGTGACTTCCGCGAAGTTTGTGTGGGGGTAAATCGCCCTCGTATACGCTCCCAAGTCGGTGACGAGAAGAACAGCAGCGGAACACTTATGACCGCCCCCAGTATGAAGGAAAAGAGTAGTGCCTGAAGTCCGCTTATTGGTCCGAGAAGCCACCCCATCGTGTGTGCGAACTTAACGTCACCGAACCCCATCCACGTACCTTTCGAAAAAAACCAGAACGCAAAGAGTGGTGCTGCAATAAGCGGTCCGCTCACAAGAACCCAGACCATTGTCTGGACAGAAACTTCGGATAAAGAACTGTAGGTATAGACTAGTGCAAACACCCCGCCCGCATACACCCATGCATCAGGAATGATAGTATGTCGAAAATCGTATACGGCAATCGCGATAAAAAGGGAGGCAATCGGGAGTGCAAGTACACGAAGCAGTGTCGGAAGTGGTGCAGACCCAATGCACACAAAAACGACTGCCGTTAGTGTTTCAACGAGAATGTATTGCACTGATATCGGCGAACCGCATGTGCGACAACGTCCGCGAAGGATGATCCAGGAGAGCACGGGAACGAGGTCATACCATGCGATCGTTCCCCCACAAGAAGTACACTCGCTCCGTCCGGCAAGCGACCGTGTCCCCCATCGCAGTATAAAAACATTAAGAAAACTCCCTACAATAAGACCGAACAGGCCAAAAAAAACAGCCTCGTTCATCGAACTAGTATACCCTTCCTTCTACGATTTAACGTCGTAACAAAGTGTTCCGGTATCGTTTGTATTACATTTGCCACTATCCGCACCATTGAACCCGCCTCCCGCCGCAGCGCCAGCAAAACAACCCGCGGCAAGTGAGGTACAGTCAGCATCTGAGTTCGATGCTGAGTTGCTCGGGTCTTCCAAGGAAGCACCCATATGGTACCCTGTTCCGTTCGTTGCATATGCATACGAATAATCGGTGTTGTCACTCGGGTCATGTGGGATGGCAGAGATAAAGCCGTCACTGACAAGGGTTGAGGAATCGAGGTCTGTTACTTGAGGGTAGCCACCATACTTATCGTAGTAGAGTTCGAGCGCGAGCTGCATTTGCCGAAGATCGGCAACGCGACGAGCATCCCTTCCTTTTTTACGTGCACTATTGAGTGAGGCTAGAACGACCGACGAGAGGATGCCGATGATAGCGATGACGACGAGCAATTCGATCAGGGTAAAACCCCGAGTGGTTTTCATGTGGTCATTATACTGAAGACCGGGGTCAACAGAGTTACTCATGTGGATAGCCCGACATGCCAGAGAAGACTCTTGATACGTCAACGGAATCTAAAAGCCTGACGCAATGTTGTAGATCGGGAGAAGCACGGAGGCAAGGAGGACCGCAACACCAATAGCGAGCGTGACGATCATAAAAGGCTCAATGAGCCCGACAAGTGTATCAACGGCGTTGTTTACCTCTCGACGGTAAAACCGGGCCATTGTTTCAAGCACGTGCGCCATGTTACCTGTTTCTTCTCCGATCTTTATCATGGCAACGACGATACCTGGGATCTCCGGATGTTTTCGAAAAGCCTCTGAGACCGGGAGCCCTGCCTTCACGTCGAGCGCAGCAGCAGCCAATACCTTTTCGTAAACTGCATCCCCCACAACGGTGCTGGTTATCTCAAGGCCCCGAAGTACCTGCACGCCGCTTTTGAGCATTGTAGAGAGGTTGTCGGCAACACGGGAGAGAAATAGTTTGCGATAGATGCCGCCAACTGACGGTATTTGCATCCGCGCTCGGCTGAACACTTCACGACCGTTTTCAGTACGATAGTAGCGGTAGAGAAATATAGCTGCTATACCGAGCAAAATGAGAATGAGAACTATATAGCGGGAGAGAAAACTACTGATCCCAATAATGATCGTTGTATAAATTGGTACATCCTGACCAACTTCTGTAAGAAGCGTTGCGAGGTTAGGGATAACCAGTGTCATCATGAGGACCATGACAACACAGAACGTTACCGTGATGAACGCGGGATAAATGAGAGCATTCTTTGCTTTTTGTGTGATCTCGTAGTTTCGATCAAGGTAATCGGCAAGAAACGCGAACGTCTCGTCGAGCTTTCCGGCCTCCTCACCCGCACGTACCATGTTGACATAGAATGGCGAGAATACATCGGGGTGACGAGAGAGCGCTGCAGAAATGCTTGATCCGCTCTGAATGTCATTCGCGATAACAGAGAGCTTCTCGGCAAGTTTTGGCGTCCTCGCTTCCGCTGCAAGCAAACGGAACGCGCGCAGTGCAGAAACTTGTGCCTCGAACAATGTCGTTACCTGACGACTTACCATGACAACATCCGCATTTGTCACTCGATCAAAAAATGAGATACGGCTCCATACCGTCGCTTTCGCTTCTTCGGGCTCGATACCCGAAATGATAAGGCCGCGTCTCTGAAGAGCCGTTATCGCTACGTCAATATTGACCGCATCGATCGTGCCTTGTCGTTCTGCGCCTTGAGCGTCTACGGCTTTGTAGGAGAACAAACTCATAGGGATGGAGGGATGGAGGGATGGAGGGACGAGCGAATCACATTTCTCTTGTTCCTTGTTCCTTGTTCCTTGTTCCTCATAAAAGCTTTTGAAGAACAGTCGGGTTCAATGAGTACTGGTAAGCAGTCTCAACCGTAATCTCGCCACGTGCAACGAGTTCTGCAAGCGACCGGTTCATATCGATCATACCCTCAGAGGAACCTGTTTCGATCACCGTGGGAACTTCGTGCGTCCGTTTTTCACGTATGAGATTCGCGACCGCCTTGTTGTTGATGAGAAGCTCATACGCGGGGACCAGTCCGCCTGAGATACGCGGCACAAGGCGCTGAGAAAAAATGCCCGCCATGGACGCTGCAAGCTGCAAACGAATCTGGTCTTGCTGAGAAGCTGGGAACGTGTCGATGATACGGTCTATCGTTTGCGCAGCGTTATTCGTGTGCAGCGTCGAAAAAACGAGATGTCCCGTTTCAGCCGCTGTGACAGCCGCCGCCATCGTCTCGGGTCCGCGCATCTCCCCGACTAAAAGTACGTCTATGTCCTGTCGGAACGCCGATTGCAGCGCGGACGAGAAATCTTTTGTATCGATACGAACCTCTCGCTGGTCGATAAGGGATTGTTTAGGTTCAAACACGTATTCGACCGGATCCTCGATCGTGACGATGTGTTCCATTCGTTCGGTATTAATGAGTTCTATCATCGAAGCGAGTGTGGTCGTCTTCCCCTGACCAACAGGACCGACAACAAGGAAAAAACCCTGACTTTTGCGCGCAAATGTCGTCAAAATATCAGGAAGATTAAGTTCTTGAAGTGAACGTATCGTCTTTGGAATAAGACGGAGCGCTACCGCAACAGACCCTCGCTGAAAATATGCGTTCCCACGAAATCGGACTTTTTCGTCAGATTCGTACGCAAAGTCCAACTCCTGGTCCGCAAGGAACTGCTTCTCCTGTTCTGGAGAAATAAGTGCCTTTAAAAAGCCGAGCGTGTCTTCGGGTGTTAAGACGGGTTCTTTGAGCATGGGTGCCAGTGATCCCGACACACGAACCGTGGGATGTGCACCAACGGAAAAGTGGAGGTCACTACCACCTTCGTGCACGAGAACATTTATATATTTTTTGAATGTGACTGCGTACTCCATTGACATAAGTATCAGGCAAAAACGTGAACTCTCAAACCCATACTGCGTGCATAAGTACCCATATGTTACGTCGATGTTGAGGACGAGTTCTTCTTTTCGGCGATCTCCTCTCCGACAACGCCGACCACTTCAGATGGGATCATGCTTGCCTTTACTATATACCGGTCAACCCCCAAACTCTCCGCCCTTGATCTCTCCGAATCATTACTGAGGTTGGTAAGCGCAATACGGACAGCGTTCGGCGCTATATGCTCATGCGAAAGCTCCTCAAGGAACGAGAACCCATCACGCTCCGGCATCGTAAGATCAAACACGATAGCGTCAGGGGAAAATCCGGCCTTGATAGCGTCGAGTGCTTCCCGTACGGATAGACAGGTCTGTGTTGTGTAGCCGGCCGAGCTGAATTTCATGCCATACATATCTGCCAAAAATTTGTCGTCATCAACGAACAGAACCGTTCCTTTCGTGCCATCTGTCATAGTTCTTTTGAAGTGGACTTGTCCTCATTGCCCGCGTTAGGTTCCGTTTTTGCATCGGGTATGCCTGCCTCCTCGGTGTTACCCGACGCCAGTAGTGTCGAGAGTGCGTTTACCTCCGAGAACGGGACAAGTTTATTGAATGCTTTCATCATAGCATCCTCTCGCATCGTATACATGCCGCCCTCACGCGCAACCTGCCACAAACGAGATTCGACAGGATTCTCAAGGATGACCTTTTCTAATTCTGAAGACATCTTCAGGACCTCGAAGACCGCCATACGCCCGCGCATACCGGAGGAAGATGTTGCTGTGCGTGACGGCTCCCATACTTTTTGAGGGATCTTGAAGCGATGTTTTGCCGGCAAGGTAAGCATATCTGTATCGATCGACTTCCGAACGCTGGGAGAAAGATCGGTCTCTACACCACTTTCATCCGCAAGTGTGCGTACCAAACGTTGTGCGATGGAGACAATAAGAACAGGCGGAATAAGGTATGGCTCAACGCCCATATCCATAAGGCGCGGGATGGTCCCTACCGCATCATTTGTGTGTATCGTCGAGAGTACGAGGTGACCAGTGAGCGCTGCCTGGATCGCAAGCTTTGCCGTTTCTCCGTCACGGATCTCCCCGACCATGATGACGTCCGGGTCTTGTCGCAGTGTGGTCCGCAAACCATTTGCGAAGCTGTACCCTATCTCGGGACGCACCTGCGACTGTGTAACACCATCAATGAAATACTCGATCGGGTCCTCGAGAGAGAGGATATTCTTTCGTTCTCGGTCCATTTCTGAAAGCATCGAGTACAGCGTTGTGGATTTTCCGCTACCCGTCGGACCCGATATGAGAATGAGTCCGTGGGGACGTGAGATCGCTTCGCGCATGACCTCCACGTTCTCCGGTGTAAGACCGATCTTGTCGAGGGGAATGTACCCTCGTTCCCGATCAAGAATACGGACCTCTATCTTTTCTCCGTGATATGAAGGAAATGTTGAGACACGGAAGTCAATCGCTCGGTCTTCGATAGAAGCGGAGAAGCGTCCGTCTTGGGGTTTTCGCTGCTCATCGAGCCTGATCGAAGACAACACCTTTACCCGCGCAACAAGCGGACGATGTGCCGCAGCGGGCAATACGACACTCGTGTGCAACTCTCCATCCACGCGGTAGCGTATGCGTACACCGTCTCGTTGTGGCTCAATGTGGATGTCCGAAGCACCACCGTCAATGGCGTATCGAAGGATCGTCGAGACGATTTTGATCGTTGGAGCGTCCTCTTTGATGTTCTGTGCGATACTTTCCCCTTTACGTACCAGCAAAGGATCGTTCAGGTCCAAAAGTGTCCCTTCAATGTCGGGGGTTTTACTTTCTTTCTTTTCTGTTTCTAGGTCAGTGACCGCACGATCAACTTCTCCACCCAGGCCACGGTACATCGCGAGAACTCTCTCAAAGTCCTCTTGTGAGATCTTGTAGACTTTGAAAGGCATGCCTGTGTTGCGGGCGATGAAGTTAAGCGCATCAAAACCACCGATGTCGTCAGGGTCTACCATCCCGACCTCAAGCACATTATCGACAACAGAAAGTGGCGCGAGCTTATAGTGTTCTGCGGACTCTTGTGGAATTAAACGAAGAACATCGTACGGGACTTTCGTCTCGCCAAGATTCCGTATCGGAACGCCTGTCGCAGTAGTGGCAGCGTCCGTTGTTGCCCCTCCCAGTGCGGTGTTTTGTGCCTCAGGTGCAGGCATACTCGTCTTAAAAGGTAAGGGGCGTAAAGAGAGAGCCGCTTTCTTCAGTGGTCGTAGCGCGATACGTGAGTGGCGCAAACGGATTGGGACGCCCGATCGGCTCAGGAACTATTGGGGTTGCGAAGTCTTGCAGTCGCGCGAACGATGGATCAGAGAAGATCGTCCCGCTTAGTGACACCGTGCGCAACTGTAGAAGTGTATCGACAAGGTCTTTGTCGCCGCCGGTGGAATTTGATGCGCCCTGCGTTGTAAGAAGCGAATTCGACGGTGCGTCCGAGGAGAAACTCCACCACACACCAATAACGACAACGACTCCGACTACAACGAGGAGGTATGTTTTATATTTATTGAATAGAGTTCCCATACATCTTACTTAAGCCAATATGTCCTGACCGTAATATCGTATCGATAGAGCAACTCTGTCACCGATTGGAAATCTCTCGCTTCTTGGAGGTTCAGCGAGACAAGGTCGACGATACGCAACGAAGACTCCAGATCATGCATAAATGCCCTGAAGTTCTCGTAACTACCGAAGGTCGTGAATTTCAGTGTCAGTGATGAATACTTTTGCCTTCCCGCCCCGATCGCAGAAACGGCGCCAGACTCTGTTTCGTCCCTTGGATTGGAAAGAATGACGTTTTGGAGCGCCATCCCATGCCGCACTGCAAGGTTGTCGAGCTCGAGTACGAGTCGCACATTGTCTACGTGGTCAGGCAGCAACCGGTACAACCGATCGACATCCGCCGGATTGAATGCGTTGAAGCGCGAGAGGAGCGATTGCTTGAGTTGCTGCAGCTCTGTCGCTTTTTGAAGTGCCTGATTGTAGTCACCGATCTCCGACTCGAGCGCGCGCACAGAATCGTAACTTGGCTGCGTGTAGAGAAAGAAGGCTGCCCCTGCGATCGCCAATCCTACGATTGAAAGAATTGTTTTCGTCATAGAGCTGTTCCTTCTGTCGAAGTATCTTCAGACGGCGGTGTTTGAGTGCCCACTGAGGGAACAGGACCGAACGGTGAGGTGGGGAGGGTGTTCACGGGGGCGAGAGCGTTCGCTGCTCGCTGTACGTAGTTGATCTTGGTGGGGTTCACAACGGCAGAGAGGCTAAAGTGAATGCCGTCCAACTCTCGATTAATATTTGAAAAGATCGGGCTTGTGAGCATTCCCCCTTTTGAGAAAAGGTCCGCTTGCAGTGCGATCGCGTTCACACTTCCCGCAACACCATCCATTCGAATGGCCATATTTTTATCGTCAGTTGCTTCAAAATTGAGCGAGCTGAAGCCGACCGATTGGATCGTTGTTTGTTCGAGCATTTTGAAGAACTCTGAAGGTGCAATATGTTTGCCCAAGACCTCACTTGCCGCACGCATGCGGTCATCGAGGCGAGTCAGCTCGTTGATGAGCGGGGGCTCAAAAGCAGCTCTTGCCCGCTCCAATTGATCTATTTTCGATGCAGAACTCGCCTTAAGGTATTCTGCGTACAGGAACATGCCGATGGCAAGTGCGACCGAGGCAACACAGAGCACGATCGAAACGAGTGTAAAAAGATCCATCATCCCCTTTCCGCTCCTACGTGCTGCACCCGCCATGACTGGCGCCTCATGCGGCATGAAGCTTTGTGGAGTGTTAAGATTTGGCATACGATTTAGGTTCGCTTGAGTTTACGCAACACGAGCCCGACTGATACGGTAAACCCGGGTCCTATCTCTCGCAGCACGTCTCCTAGGAAAGCCGGTGCTTCCGTGCGAGAGAACGGGTCGGCAATAGCCACATCCGCGCTCAGCGACGATTTCGCGTGTGCAGAGAGACCGGGGAGCGATGCGCCACCGCCCGTTAAGACGACGTGCGACACGTTCTTATTGTATCGCTGCCCGTAGCTCAATAGTACCCGATTAATCTCCGAAAAGAGACGCGAGAGTGTTGATAACAGAGCCGTTTTTATGCGATCGTTCTCATCGGTCGAGTAGGCACTCGAATCCTCCAGTCCCCGTTCCCGCTTCACCCGTTCGGCTTTTTCGAACTCCCAGCCGAGAGAACGTCCGAGTGTCTCTGTCATTTGCTGTCCCCCATTCGAGATAAGATGCGTGAGGCGGACGATACCGCGTTCAACAATATACATTTTTGTCGTCGAAGCTCCGATGTCGACCAATAAAATAGGTGCGATCCCGTGCGAGAGTGCAGAGCGGACCGCGCCAAATATCTCGATCTCATAAAATTCCATCGTGACACCGGCAGTACTTGCGATCGTCTGGAATGCATTCACTGCATCTTTGTGAATGGCCACAAGAAGCACCTCTTGCCCTTTCGGCTTTACGGGTGCACCTTGAACACCGTCGAGGGCGCTCTGCTGTGAATCGTCTTGTGGAATGACGAACCAGTCGAGGTTGACCTCCGAAACAGGGACCGGAATATATTTGCGTGCTTCGATCGGTACCATTCGCTTTAGCGCAGCCGTGTCGACCTTCGGAAAATCAAGGATGGTAACGAGGCTCGAAGAGAACGGGATAGACATGCAGCCTGCTCGGGCGGTCACATTCGCCTCTTTCATCAGATCGGTCAATGCTTGCGCTGTCTTTTCTGGCGTAAGCTTTACCGCTTTGCCGATCGGCTGGCCAGCGTAAGGACCAAGTGCAATTTCTCCGTATGTTTCAAGGATCGCTGCGCCATGCGAAGAGCGTAGCTGCACGACTTTTACCGAGCTTGTGCCTATATCGATCCCTAAAAAACTCCCGTCGCCATCACCGCCGAACGCGGAAGAAATTTTCTGCGTAAGTCCCCCTAGCGAGAACGCCATTCGTGAGATTATATCACGCTATTTCGTCAATCTTGGCCGCCAAAATAAAATCGTTCTCCGACAATCCGCCGATCGCATGCGTCGAGAGCTCGACCCGCACCTTTCCCCACGTAACAGAGAGGTCGGGATGATGCCCTTCAGCTTCTGCGACGGGGGTGATCTTATTCACGAACTCGACAGCCTGCACAAAGTCCTTGAATGTGTACTCTTTCGATACCTTCAAGCCGTCCAGCGAGCGTGTCCACCCCTGCACTTCCTTAAGGAGCTTGTCGGATTCTTCTCTCGAGAGTGGCATAGCTCCTCCCTCACATGGAACGCAGCGTTTCTGGGTCAAATTCATGCGACAATCGTACCATGTTCGGTTTGAAGGACGCAGTGAATGCTCTTGTTGACCTGGTTCTCCCCAGAAGGGAACGTAGAGTTCGCACTGAAAACCGCACATTGGAGGAGATCCCGCTATCGCCGACCTCGCACGACCTTTTGGGGGTACGCATCACAACGCTCATGGAGTACCAGAACCCCGCAGTCGAGGACCTTATCCGCTCTCTCAAGTATGATGGCTCTTCACACGCGGCAAAGCTCGCCGCGGAACTTTTTGCGGACTACCTGCGTGAAGAAGTTTCCTCTCAGCGAATATTCTCTGCGAAGAAGATCCTTATCGTTCCTGTGCCGCTCCACAAAAGCCGTGCGCGTGAGCGTGGATGGAACCAAATAGAGCTCGTACTAAAAACGCTCCCCAAAGAATTCCGCGAAGGACCAGTCGCTACATTTGCGCCGCACGCGCTTACGCGCACGAGAGCGACGAAACCTCAGACGCGCCTTCCAAGAAGCGAACGGCTCTCGAACGTCGCCGGTGCATTCGAGACAGCCGACAAAGAACTCGTCCACGGTGCGAATATCTTTCTCGTGGACGATGTCACAACGACCGGAGCAACACTCGCGAACGCTGCCACTCCGCTTCGCCGTGCAGGAGCGAACGTCATACTTCTTGCACTTGCGCGTGCCTGATACAATCGCTGTATGCGTTTTGGCACTCCATTGAAACCTTCTGCGATAAAGCTTCTCCTCCTCGGCAGTGGTGAGCTCGGCAAGGAAGTTGCTATCGAAGCGATGCGGCTCGGATGCGAGGTAATTGCGTGTGACAGGTATGAGAATGCGCCCGCGCAGCAAGTCGCGCACCGCGCGTACGTTTTCCCAATGCTCGACGGCGAGAAGATACGGGAGATAGTGGAAAAAGAAAAGCCGACCTACATCGTCCCCGAGATAGAAGCTATCGCGACACCGACCCTCGTTGAGCTCGAGAAAGAAGGGTGGACCGTGATACCGACAGCGCGTGCGGCGCGCCTGACGATGGACAGAGAAGGCATTCGTCGTCTCGCTGCAGAAGAACTGAAGCTGCCGACCTCTCCGTACCACTTCGCCTCTTCGCTCGAAGAGTTGAAGAAAGGTGCTGCGGATGTGGGCTTCCCATGCTTCGTAAAGCCGACGATGTCCTCCTCCGGACACGGGCAGAGCAAAGTGGAGAAAGAAGAAAATCTTGAAAAGGCGTGGAACTATGCGATGGAAGCTGCGCGTGGGAAGACAGGGAAAGTCATCGTCGAAGGACAGATACAATTCGACTACGAAATCACGCTCCTCACCGTCCGGCATGCTGGTGGAACTTCTTTTTGCGCGCCCGTAGGACACATACAAATAGACGGCGATTATCGCGAAAGCTGGCAGCCGCATGCGATGAGCGAGCAAGCGCTCAAGATTGCCCAAGAGATAGGGAGAACGATCACCGATGCGCTCGGTGGACGTGGCATCTTCGGCTGCGAGCTGTTTGTAAAAGGCGACCGCGTCTACTTCTCCGAAATATCACCGCGACCGCACGACACCGGCATGGTAACGATGGTCTCCCAGACGATGAGCGAGATGGAACTCCACGTGCGCGCCATCCTCGGCCTTCCGATCCCTGAGATCCCCTGCTCTCCGGGAGCTTCCGTCGCCGTGCTTGCCGAAGATGATATAAAAAACCCAACGTATGAAGGAGTGGAGGAAGCACTGAAAGAACCGGGCACATGGGTGCGCATCTTCGGGAAGCCGGAGGTCATTAAACATCGCCGCATGGGCGTCGTCCTCGCGACCGACACCACGGTCGCCAAAGCCCGTGCAAAAGCCAAGCGCGCGGCGGCAAAGATTCGCATCAGCGACGCATAGATGTTCGAGCCCGACATAAAACTCGTCTTTGCGATAGTGGGCGCCGTGCTCAGCACGATCGCTGCCATCCCCTACATCCGCGACACGCTACGCGGTCGCACGGCGCCCCACATGTATACGTGGCTTATATGGGTCATTACCGGCGCAGTCGCGGGGGCGGGTGCCTGGCACGGCAACGGCGGATGGGGCATTATCGGGCACATCGTCGGCACCTTTTTTATCATCGTTATATTCCTCCTCTCCCTCAAATACGGGACCCGCAATATAAAGCGAAGCGATACCGTGTCTCTCGTCGTCGCCCTACTCGCCATCGTCGTGTGGGTGCAGCTTGAGAATCCGATCCTCTCCATCTTTATGATCTCTGCAATAGACGCCGTCGGGTACTTCCCGACCTATCGGAAGCTTTGGGAGGAGCCGCGGAGTGAGACACTCTTCACGTGGATTCTCTACTGCGCGACCGTGTCGCTCTCCTTTTTCTCGCTGTACGAATACAACTTCCTAACCTCCCTCTACCCTGCCGTGATACTTACCTGCAACATCGTTGTCGTCGCACTCTGCATCCTCCGCCGCCACAAAGATTAAAGTCGTCGAGGGTTAAACTTTCGTCGCTTTGTCGAACTCTCTTGGTGTGAGGAGTTTTTTCTTGAGGACGACTTCGCGGAGTGTTTTGCCGGAGGCTACCGCTTCTTTCACGCACTCGGCTGCTTTGTCGTAGCCGATTATCGGATTGAGAAGTGTCGCGTAAGCGGTTGATCTTTCCAAGTGCTCTTTGATGCGGGGCTTGTTGGCCTGCGCTATCGCCACACACTTTTTCGCGAACTGCTCGACCATTTCCGCCGAGAGCTTCAGTGATTCAACGAGGCGATCGGTGATGACCGGCATCATGACACCGAGCTCAAGCTGTGCGCCTTCGCACGCTTTCTCAATGGTTGTGTTATTACCGGAGACGAGGTAGTAGAGCTGGGAGAGCGCTTCGGGAAGCACGGGATTGACCTTCCCCGGCATGATGCTCGAGCCCGCCTGCAGCTCCGGCAAAATGAGCTCGCCGAACCCTCCTTTTGGACCGGAACTTAAAATGCGAAAGTCTCCCGCTATCTTGGAAAGATCGGTGCAGAGTGCGGTCAAGGCTTGCGAAACAACGAGAAAGTCGGTGACGCTCGCGGTCTGCGAAACGAGACTTCTCGCGGGCTTCAGGGGTAGTTTCGTGACCTTCTGCAATTCGCGGTACAAAAACCTTTTGTATTTCGGTGAGACATTGATCGAGTTGCCCACGGCACTTCCGCCCAAACTCAACTCAAATAAATATTCCCGCGCTTCGCGCATCCCCTTTTGCCTTCGTTTCAGCGTCTCCGCATAAGAAGCGAACTCATCACCAAGCGTCATCGGTACAGCATCCTGCATGTGTGTGCGGCCGAGCTTCAATATTTTCGAAAATTGCTTCGCTTTCTTTTCAAAGGCGGCGATGAGCGTGTCGAGTGAAGCGTCGAGCTTGTCGACCAAACGGATGGCCGTAATTTTCAGAGCAGAAGGCATCACGTCGTTGGTGGAGTGCGACATGTTGACGTGGTCGTTTGGATGAACTTTCAGTTCATCCATCCCCCGTAGCCTCGGCGAAGGGGAACGCGTCAAAATCTCCGTCGCACGATTAGCCACGACTTCGTTCACGTTCATGTGATTCGAGGTACCCATGCCGCCCTGGAACGACGGAAGCACAAACTGCTCGTCGTGCTTTTTCTTCAATATTTCATCGCACGCTTTTGCTATCGCCTCCGCGCGCTCCTTGTCGAGCTCTTTGGCAGCTTTGTGGGCAAGCGCGGACGCTTTCTTTATCTCGACGACCGTATAAATAAATTCCTTGTACGTCTTCCGAAAATCAAACGGGAAATTCTTCACCGCTCTCTCCGTCTGCACGCCGTAGTACCTCTTTTTCATATCTGCGGTGAGGGTCGGTCTCGGAATGACCCATTCCAAGCAGTGTAAGGGTTTTTGGGCGACTTTGCGACTGGGCGATTTTAGGGGGAGCGGTCGGGATAATTTGAAACTAGCTGAATATTTTGTTTCTCAATCGCTCAAGAGCGGCATGGCGCTCTGGCGTGGTGGATAACGCAAGTGCTTCGTCTATGGTAAACCATCCATAACCCTGTCCTTCGTGGAGCATTAAGGGTGAACCGTCGTACTCTTCGACAAACGTATACATAATCACTCTTAAATTATCACGCTCCGTCGTTTTGGTATCTATGTGGCGGGGGTTCTTAAGGCGATACTCGAGCTCCTTTAAAGCTTCGCGCTTCACGGCTTCTTCGGGAATCTCACCTTCATTTACACCACCGCCAAAACAGCCCCAGAGGTCTGGATTTCGTGCTGCATCTGGCGAGCGATGCTGCAGCAAGATTTTGTTGCCCTTATACAAGATAATGACTGCTGTAGGCGCGTCTCCATAGTTTCAGCAAAAATGGTTTTTCAAGAACGCACGACCGGATCCAGATTTCAAATATTTCTCAAATTCAAACGCCTTGTATTTGTCGTTGAACACTATGTGCGTAACGAGTTCAACAGGACGTCGATTTTCTGTCGCTGGAACGTATCCATTGTTATGGCGCCCCAATCTTTCTTCTAAATTTTCCGTACAACCAGTATACGGCTTTCCATCGGCACACTTTAGGATGTAGACATGATACATAGTTTTGCGAATCCCGCCGTCGCAATCTTCAGCGGACTGCGTCCGCCGGAGCCCGCTATGGCGGGCGAAGGCGGAGAGGGAGGGATTCGAACCCTCGGACCAGTTTCCCGGTCAACACATTAGCAGTGTGTTGCATTCGACCGCTCTGCCACCTCTCCTTCAGGAGGAAACCTTATCATACGATAGCGGTATAATCACGAGTATGAAAGAAGGCGGAAAAGATAAAGACCCCTTTGCTCAGTACGAGAGGCCACTCAACTCACGGCAAAGGGGACGAATACTAAAACGAATCGAAAGAATAGAGGCAGATCTTATCCGACTAAAAGCGGTCACTGACGAGGACTGGCAGAAAATGCCGATTGATCCACCTGTGCCAAAAGAAGTTTTTACTGAAAAATTACTTAACGAGAAAAAGCGCCTTGAGGTACGGGTCCGTCAGGCAGACGCCGCAAGCAGGCGATACCATGAACGATACAAACATCGCAGGAAAAATGAGCAGGGCTAACGCGCGCTTACCGATAAAAAGTGATATAATCTTTATATATGGATATATCTAGCTATATGGGTATCGGGGGGATGGGCGTGCTTGGTTCGCTCTCGTTATGGTTTATTCTCGTTTTAGTGTGGAGTCTTTTCTGGAAAGGTTTCGCACTTTGGTACGCGGCAAAGCGTCATGAGCAGTGGTGGTTCATCGCCCTCCTCGTCATCAACACGATGGGCATTCTCGAGATCGTCTATATCTTCTTCGTCGCAAAAGTGCCTGAATTCAGGAAGAAACTCGGCCTTAGCTAGCATTACCTGGGATCAGGTGTAGTATCGGAAATAGTGTCGTGCGTGCTTGAAGCCTGAGATCTGGAATCTGAAATGAATGGAGGCCGGAAGTGGCGACGAAAATATGCAGAGGATGCGGCGAGTCGTTCACCGTTGGGTGCAGTCCAGCAAACACCGACGGCTATTGTAAAAGCAAATGTAGGCGAGAACATCGCCTTGACGGCTTAAAGGCCATCGGCCGCCGCATTCGCGCTATCGGCACGCGAATGCGGCCCCGCAAGAAAAAGTAAGCACGACCAACAACTCTCGTTCTAGTGCGGCACCGGCCTCTTCCAGAGGCCGGCTTCCTTTAGAGAGCCTTTTGAATGAACCACGAGGCAATGGAGAGTACGAGTGCTCCTAAAAGTGCAGGAACAAACCCTTCGACAACGAAGCCGGGCACGACATACGTCATTGCGTAAAAAAGGAGCGCGTTGAGTATGAATGAAAAAAGCCCGAGCGTGATGAGCGTGATAGGAAGCGTCAGTATCGAAAGTACGGGTCGTATTACGAGCACGATGACAGACCAGACCAGGGCAACGAGAAAAAGTGACGGCCATCCACCGGCTATCGTAACGCCGGGTACGAGATGTACGGTGAGCATCACCGCTCCGACCGTACCGAGGTATCGCAATACCGTATGCATACGCGCATCTTATCCTCTTTCCCAACACCAAGCGAGCGGGCAGTGTCTTCCGAGGGTCTTCTCGGAGGCGCGCGAGCATGGTCGGCGCGTTAGCACCGTCGCGCGCTGAGAGGGAACGCGTTCTGCCGCTGGGCAGAACGACGTGACCCGATGGAGACACTGCCCGCGAGCGCCTCTCCTACTCGTATTCCTCCTCCGACTCTCCTCCCCCTAGACTCCCTTCTTCCTCTTCGTCTTCACCATCTTCCGACTCATCGAGAATTCCTCCTGCCGGGTCGAGCTCTGTATCTTCATCACGGTCTTTGTACGCCATAGATAGGTAATTAGGTTACTTTTCTAAGAACACCACTATCGTACCGACAGCGTATTTGGACGCAAGAGTATTTTTCTCCCTAACCTGTTGATAACTCCCGTATAATGCCCTCATGCATCCGCAGGACAGTGTTGAGCGACATTTCCGGCTCACTCCGGTGCAAAAAGCGGCCCTAAAACGACTCGGAGTGGCTACTATCTCCGACCTCCTACGCCACTTTCCTGCCCGCTACGAGCGCGGAGGTGCCTCTGCGCGCGTACAAGGGCTTGTACCAGGCAGTAAGGTCACGCTCCTCGGTGTACTCTCGAACCTGAAGGCGAAAAAACTCTGGAAAAGCCGGCGTAACATTACCGAAGGATGGTTCGAAGATGCAAGCGGCAAGGTGAAGGTCATGTGGTTCAACCAGCCCTACATCGCCTCGTACGTGCCACAAGGTTCTACGGTGAAGATAACAGGAAGCGTAGGGGGAAGCGCCGAGCGCCCGTACATTGCGAACCCTGAAGTGGAACATCTCCCACAGGGTGCGATAGATGAAGGAATGTTCCAGCAGAAAGAAGGGGTGAGGGACGAGGGACGAGGGACGATCTTCCCCGTGTATCCGGAGAGCCGTGGCGTTACCTCACGGTGGTTTTATCATGCGCTGGAACGTATGTTCGCAAGTGATGTTCTCAAACAACTCGAAGAACCTATCCCAAGCGAGATACGCGAACGGTATCACCTTCCCGACCTCCAGCGTTCGCTTTTTGCGATGCACAAACCAAAGAACGAAAGTGAGGCGGAGGCGGCGCGGAAGCGGTTCGCTTTCGAGGAAATATTCTCTATACAGGTCGCGCGAGCACGGGAGCGTGCCGAGAACGATTTGCTCGCATCGTTCCCGATACAAGAGGGAGCAAAGCTTGCCGGAACATTTCTCACCTCGGTCGGATTCACCCCGACCAAAGCACAGCAGCGTGCGATAGACGATATCCTTACCGACTTTCAAACGCCCCATCCGATGGCACGGCTTCTTGAGGGGGATGTCGGGAGCGGCAAAACACTCGTTGCGGCAGCGACCGCGTACGCGGTCGTGAGTTCGCGACCACCGAACCGCACAAGCGGCACACTGCAAGTCGCCTACATGGCCCCGACCGAGATACTCGCAGGGCAGCATTTCCAATCGTTCATCGAATACTTCTCGCACCTCCCCATCAATATCGCGCTCATTACCGGCAGCGGCTGCAAAAAATTTCCTTCGAAGACCGCACGAGGGACGGCGACCGACATTTCCCGTTCACAGCTCTTGAAGTGGGTCGCGAACGGTGAGATAGCGATGCTCGTCGGGACGCACGCGCTCATCCAAAAGTCGGTGAAGTTCCAACACCTCGCGTACGCTATCGTCGACGAACAGCATCGTTTCGGCACCCGGCAACGCCTGGCACTCGCACAAAAAAACTCCTCTCAATCTCTCTCCCCAAAACAAGCTCGTAGCGGGAATGCGCCCGAAGTCTGTCTGAGCAAAGCGAGTTCTGCAGGGCGTATTCCCGCGAAGAACTTGCCTGCACCCCACTTCCTCTCGATGACCGCGACCCCCATCCCAAGGACACTCGCGCTCACCATGTATGGCGACCTGGACATCTCGCTCTTGGATGAGTTGCCGCCGGGTCGCGCGAAGATAACGACGAGCATCGTAAAGCCGGACGGCCGTGAGAGTGCATACGAAGCCGTGCGTAAAGAGGTACAAAAGGGCCGACAAGCATACGTCATTTGCCCGCGCATCGAAGAACCGGATCCGACAAAGATAAATGCCTTGCAGGCAAAGAGTGCGAAGGCTGAGGCAAAACGTCTTAAGAAAGAGGTGTTCCCCGAGTTCGAGATAGGCCTTCTACACGGCGCGATGCCCGCCAGAGGCGGGTCCGCCTCCGGCGGAAAAGCAAATAAGGAGCGCGTTATGAAAGATTTTGCGGACGGCAAAATCGATATCCTCGTCGCCACCTCGGTGGTGGAGGTCGGCATCAACGTCCCCAACGCGACCGTCATCCTCATCGAAGGTGCGGAACGGTTCGGTCTCTCTCAGCTCCACCAGTTGCGTGGTCGAGTCCAGCGCTCTTCGCATCCGCCGCACTGTTTTTTGCTTCCCGAAACGACCGGAAAGCTCTCGACCAAACGCCTCAAGGCGATGGAAACCTCCGATGATGGATTCAAACTCGCCGAGGCCGACCTTGAAACGCGCGGCGCGGGCGACCTCTACGGCCGAAGACAGTGGGGAGTCTCGGACATCGGCATGGAAGCGCTAAAAAATATAAAACTCATCCGCGCCGCGCGTGAAGAAGCAGTAGCGTTGGTGAAAAAAGACCCTTCCCTTACAAAACATCCGGCTCTCGCCGCCCGTGTCGCACCGGTCGGAGAAGAGCTGCATCGCGAGTGACAAATACTATGGTTGGTAACACGCGAGCCCGTCACACTCTCTTACCCATGTCCCGCTTCTGCAGGTAAACCAACCCGGATCTGCAGCGCACGATGTGTTGCTAGGGCATTTGAAGAATTCTTTTTGACCTTCAACAGTGCACGAGTTCCCAAGAGATGACGAAACGTCGATCTGAAGCTTGTATGAAGGGTCAAGGACCCATTTGCCACCCCGGCAAATGTTCCATCCAGAAGTACATCCGCCGTACGGGCACGAAAGATGTGCCCGCCAACCCTCCTGCGGACAGCCGACACTGTAGCCACTCTGCACGACTGGTGGCGTACCGCCCCCTGTGTACGCACTGACGTTGATAGCAGCGAACGATGCGGCGCAGTACGTTGTTTGTGGGATACACCACTGCCCCGCCGTGCAGGTGCCGGTGATGAATCCGGAAGTCGCTGACGTGCAGTGCCCTTTCTCGCATGGCACCGAAATGGTCATCCCTTCTGCATACGACTGGTCGTCATGCATACAACTATTCGCCGAGTTTGCTGGCGATGCCGAAGTACTCGGGGTCGGTGGTGGAACAACAGGTGCTCCAACAAGTGCCCGCAGCAGGTCGGAGATAACCGTTCCGGCGACCTGGAACGGCGCGCTTTTTGCGGTAAGGGTGTCCGATATCGAGACACGTATTATGTACGTACCCGGCTCAACGGAACAAAGGCTCGCACTCCCGCCGCAGCTCGCAAGCTTTTCGATACAATCGAACGCACTTTCCCCAGCGGCACACTCCGTGCTCTCCGAGGGCACGCGCCAACTGTACGAACCTGAAGGTGCCAACCCCTGCGCGAGTTCGCTGACCACCTGCCCTGAGGCATCGAGCAGAACTACCGTGACAGCCGCGCTCGCTGGAGTGTTCATGCTACGCCACGAAATAGCCAATGAGTTGCCGCCGGTGACCGCGGTACCTGCGGATGGTTCAAGGACCTCGATGCTCGGCGCAACAGCCTCCGTGTTGGTTTCTGTGACTGACACAATGCATTGGTACCCAGTGACACATCCTCCCGCATCGAGCCCCTTCTGCCACACTCCGGTACACAAGGAGGCCGGCGGCACTGGAGGCTCTGTCGGACAATTCTGCGTAGCCGGGACAGTGACCGTTTGCGAGGGCGTCTGCGGCGCACAGTTTATAAGGACCGATTGCCTCGTTTGGGGCCCGACAAAACCGTAACCGGTCGAGGCGGGATCGCCGGAAGAAACAATACCTTGCTGCGACTGCCATCTTTTAACCGCTTCTTCAGTCAGCGGCCCGAAGTAGCCAGTCGCATTCCCCGCGGCAAGAAAATCAATACGTATCAGAAATTGTTGGAGACTCGCGACATCTTCCCCGCTCATGCCATACCCAAGGTTCCTCTCAAACTGCGGGCACGACGATGTGAACGTGGTAACCGTATTCGCACTTCCCGCTTGAACGTTCAGCGCTGAAAGCTGCTCTAAAAGTCCGTTCAGCTGTGCCTTGATCTCATCGAGCGTGAGTGCGTACGATATGAGCGGGCCAACGACGAGAATAGCGACGAGAGAAAGTATCGCTCGCTTCATCGACATAGTTCTGTGAGCTTAGTTGACGATGGAAACACCGGAAGAAGATCGTATCGCTCCACCTCCGTCTCGCAGTGAGATCGTATACGTGCCACTTCCACTGAACGTGTGATGCAAGGTCGCAGTGGACACACTGCCGCTGCAACCGCTTTGCGCGCCTACACCCGTCGGTATCGTGCCATCTCCCCAGTCGACCGAGTATGCGGCGCATGCCGGATACTGAATATCAATAGAGACTGCGAGCGGATTGCCTCCCGCCGCAGGTGTGACCGAGGTGACCCGCCACGATGTGCTCGGCGGAGGTGTGGGAGAAGGCGTCGTGCCTCCCGGGATAAGTGTGATGGGAACGGTCGGCCCCGCACCAAACACCTGCACGCTTGCCGTTGTACGATGTGCACCGGCAGAAAGCGTTATCTGGTAGTTCCCACCGTATTGATACGTGTGGCCAAGTGTTTGCGTCATTTGCGTACACTGCCCCGCTGGAGCCACGACTTGTGCAGGGATAGTACCGTCACCGTAATCAACCGTGTAGGTGGCGCCGGCGCATGAGTTGACCGTGTTGACCGTCGCTTGTACGGCGATCGTCAGTGGTGCATTACCGGCAACAGGTGTTACCTGAATGTACCCGCCTACCGGCCCGCTCGTTCCGGCAGGACCCGACGGACCTGCGACGCCACCATAGCTACCGGTCGTGCACAGAAGTGAGATGGCTGCGGCGGTGCGTGGACCGACCTGTCCATAGCCGGTCGTTTCGGGAGTGCCGGAAGAGACGATGTTGTATTTCGCCTGCCAGCGCTCCACGGCCGCTCTCGTGAGCGAGCCGTAGTAACCGGTAACGAGCGCTTCAGGATACACGGAGGGGTCGCGCGCAAGGAACTGCTGCAGGCGGGTTACGTCGTCCCCCGTCGCACCGATATTCAGTGTTCGTCCTATCAGCGGACATGAACTGGAATCGTAGGAAACCGTCGTTCCTGTGACAGTCGTTCCTCCCGACGTGCCAAGCTGCGCTTGCAGTTGTTGTACCTTCAGGAGAAGCGCTTGTGCTTGTGCTTGGAGCTCTTCGACCGTTTGCGCACCCGCAACAAAGGGGGCCGCGATGATCGCGGTGACCACAAAACGGGATAGGTATTTCATACCACTATTGTCGCACGCGCCTTCACGTACGCAATGAGGAATCCCCAATTGCTCGCCGCGTCACTTATCTGTACAGTGATGGAATCCCGCCCGTATATACATACGGACGGATCACTCGGAGGATACGGAAACAGGCTTTCGCATCGCTCCTCGTTCCCGCCCGTAGCTCAGCTGGTTAGAGCATCGAGCTTATACCTCGAGGGTCCTTGGTTCGAATCCAAGCGGGCGGACTATACAAGGCTACACAACTAGTGTTGCCTATCTTCTGCGATCTTTCGACGGACCTCTTCTTGTGCCTTCATGGCGTCTGTGTTGAGCTGCTGCAACTTGCGCTTGGCCTCGACGAGTTTCTTCTGCAGTTCAAAGACTTTTTTCTTTGTGCCTTCAAGCGCAAGCTCCGCCGCCTGGAGGTCCCGCTCAATGTGGTGTACCTCTTGCGCTTGCCACTCGGCCGTGCGCTTCATTTGCGCAAGCTGCATCGCGTCCATCAATTTAGTATACCGCGTTTAACCTTAGCGGATGACTTTTGCGACCGCTTTAGGAGCGCGTTTGTCGAACATGTCGGGAATTATTTTTTCAGGGGTCGGGCGCGGCACGAGGCGTGCGATAGCACGAGCGGCGTTTATCTTCATCTTCATCGTTATCTTTCGCACTCCGTTGTCGAGTGCGCCCCGGAACACACCGGGAAATGCGAGCGAGTTGTTTATTTGATTCGGGAAGTCACTCCGACCGGTACCGATTATCTTCGCTCCTCCCCGCTTGGCTTCGTCGGGCATTATCTCGGGAGTAGGATTTGCCATCGCAAGGACGATGGCGTTCTTCGCCATGAGCCGTATATCCTCCGCTTTCACGAGGTTCGGACCGGAAACACCCAAGAGAACATCGGCACCGATAAGCGCTTCCTTCAGACTACCCTTGATACCGCGCTTATTGAATTTCGCGAGCGCGCGCTTGTGTGGCTCGGGACGCGAACGATTCACGATGCCCTTGCTGTCGAGCACGATGATGTCCCTCGCCCCCGCTGCATGGAGGAGGTCCGCTGTCGCCTTTCCTGCCGCTCCCGCGCCGAGAACGACTATTCGTGCGGTCGCTATTTTTTTCTTCGCCACCTTCAGCGCATTGATGATACCGGCAAGTACCACGATAGCGGTCCCATGCTGGTCGTCGTGCATAACGGGGATATCAAGAGCATCGATAACACGCCTTTCCACCTCAAAACATTTCGGGGCTGAGATATCCTCGAGATTGATGCCGCCGAAGGCAGGCGCCACGGCAAGAATGGTCCGTACCATTTCGTCTGTATCTTGTGTGTCCAAAACAAGCGGCACGGCATCCACCCCGGCGAACGTCTTGAATATCGCGCACTTCCCTTCCATCACCGGAAGGGCGCCGAGGGCGCCGATGTTGCCTAAGCCCAGAACCGCGGAGCCGTCGGAGATAACGGCGACCATGCGACCCTTCATCGTATAGTGCCGCGCCTCTTTCGGGTGCTTGGCGACATAGCTCGAAACAGCTGCAACTCCGGGAGTGTAGACAAGCGAAAGCTGCGCCCTAGTTCTAATCGGCGCAGCAGGCTCAATACGTATCTTCCCGCCAAGTTTTTTGTGTAATGCGAGCGCTTGCTTCGACACGTTAGATTTTTTAGACATAGCGCCAGTGTATACTTCTTGCATGAGTGACACAATAACTATCAAAAAACCGTTCGATGCACACGTACATTTCCGGCAAGGTGCGATGCTTCGGGCTGTCGTGCCCCACACGGTCAAACAGTTTTCCAGTGCGATCGTGATGCCCAACACCGAGCCGCCGATAGAGACCGTCGAGCAGGCTGCCGCGTACAAAAAAGAGATCCTCGCAGCGCTACCGCGAGGAATTTCCTTCGAACCGCTGATGACACTCTATCTCACGAAGAATCTGACCCATGTGGAAATCGAAAAAGGCTTCGACAATGGTGTGTATGCGGTGAAATCCTACCCCTATGGCGCGACGACGAATTCACAGTGGGGGTATCGCTCGATATTGGAGGCGAAGGACGTGCTAAAAAAAATGGAGGAAGTTGGGATGCCTCTTCTTCTCCACGGCGAAGTGCATGTTGATGAGAACGGTACCGACATAGATCCGTATGAGGGGGAACGACTGTTCATCGAAGAAATCCTCCCTCGGCTCCTGGAAACGTATCCGAAGCTAAAAGTCTCTCTTGAACATCTTTCGACCTCTATCGCCGCAGAATTCATCGAGAAAAACGGCACGGAAGGACGACTGGTCGCAACGATAACACCTCACCATCTGCTGTATGCACGTGAAGAGGCGGAGCCTCATGTACTGCTCCGCTGCAAACCGCTCATCAAAAGCCGCGAGGATAGAGAAGGTGTCCGTGCACTTGTAAAAAAAGGCCTCCCCTTCGTTTTTGCCGGAACCGACTCTGCGCCACATCCCGAAGCAAAGAAGTTCGCAACACCGCCTGCGTTCGGCGTTTTTAGCGCACCGGTCGCGGTCGAACTATACACGCAGGTCTTCGACGAACTTGATGCGCTCGATAAACTCGAGGGCTTTCTTTCACTGAACGGTCCGCGTTTTTTCGGGAAAGGACCGAGCAGTGAATCAATCACCCTCGTAAAAAAGGACTGGCAGCTCACCGAGCCCGTCGTTACCGAAGAAGGCGTAAAAATCTGGCCCATCTGCGAGAAAGAACACGGCTTGGGAGAGGAAACGATACATTGGAAGGTTCCATGATATCGAGGTATTTATATAGATATAGGCGATAACTATGGAACGGTTGAATATGAACGAAGACCAATTCATGCCTGTTACTTCTCTGGGTGAACGGCTCATGCAAACAGAAGGCGCCGAAGATACACCCTTCTTTCGTATACTATTGACCGGAAATTTCGACGAATCGCACGTGCGAACAAAGATGTCGGGGCATGAGGTGGTATTCCCCGAATGGATTAGACGCAGGACGGAGGTCGAGTGGCAAAAAATATCCGGAGGGAATCCGACAGCATTCCCCGGGCCACTCGCGCGACTGCACGGATTCGGCGTGGAACACGGGAATCTTCTGCTCGAATTGGATGTTACAAATTACAAGGATTACAAAGGTGGGATCGCTCTCTCCACAGAAGAGCGCAAGGAAGCACGGTACGAACTCGCAAACCCGCTTGCGGTTGCAGTGCTTACGTACTCAAAATCCGTCTTCGACGGAAAGGGCGGCATCCTCTTCGCGCAGCGAAATCTCGCTACGGACCAGCGCCCGGGCGCACTCGAGATCCCTGGCGGGGCCCTGCATATCGAGCACTTGAAGAGCGGCGTATGGAGCGCTGAGCATCCGGTAACAACAGGCCTGCGTGAGCTTCGCGAGGAGCAAGGCGTACATCCGAACGAACTCACTCGCATACGCGTCGCGGGCCTCGTTTACGAGGATTTCGAAGACGCTGCGCCAACTCTCATTTGTTTGGCAGAGATCGACCCCAGCATCGCTCCCGCAGATCTTACGGAGCGCGCGACAGATGCGGAAGCGCGCGCTGTTTGGCTCACGACGGAAGATCCGCGAGACCTCACGAATGCCCTCCTAGGCACGTCAGCTTCTACCACGTCCGTAACACTCGCCGCCTTTTATCTCTTCTTGAAAGAACGATACAGGAGTGAACATGCTGGAGAGAGCGATTTGAGCAGTTATTATCTCGAACGCCTGCGAAAGCGAGGAGAAACGTATCGCAACATGCCGCGCGAAAAATTGCGATCGCTCCAAGAAAGAACTTCGGATCGATATCTCCACAAGCTCTAACTCTCACGCGAGCGACTGATGCCCTTTATGCTAAAGGTTGGTGTTCGATATCTTCTTTCTTTTTCGGTGTGATGCCGTGGGCGATGAGTATCTTCTCGAAGTCGTCGCGTTCGATGGTCTCCACCTCCATAAGTTTCTTCGCGATGGCATCGAGCGTTTTGCGATGCTTTTTCATGATAGTCTCCGCCTTCTTATGTGCTCCATCGATGATGCGCTTTACCTCCGCATCTATCTGGGATGCCACTTCCTGTGAGATTTCACCGCTCTCAACGCCCACACCAAAAAGTGTGCGTCCCTGCCCTGCTTCGTATGCGATGGTGCCCATTTTGTCAGACATACCATAGCGCGTGACCATGTCGCGCGCGAGCGCGGTAAGAACCTGCAAGTCGTTGGAGGCACCGGTCGTCACGTCGTCGTATATCATTTTTTCCGCTACGTAGCCTCCGAGCGAGACCGCGATGTCGTCGAGGAATTCCTTCTTCGACTGCATTTTCTTGTCCTCGAATGGAAGTTTCAGTGTGTAGCCAGCAGCTCGCCCACGACTAATGATGGAAATTTTGTGCACTGGGTCAGCATACGGAAGTATCGAGGAAACGAGCGCATGACCTGCTTCGTGGTAGGCGGTTATCTCCTTCTCTTTCCTGTTCAAGACGTGGCTTCTGCGTTCAGGGCCGAGCATGACCTTTTCGATGCTTCGAATGAGGTCGAACTGTGCGAGCTCTTTCCTATTTTCGCGCGCCGCAAGGATGGCCGCTTCGTTCATGAGATTGGCAAGGTCGGCACCGGAGAATCCCGGGGTGCGCTCTGCGATGACAGAAACCTTCACGTCCGGACCCATCGGCTTCGAACGCGAGTGGGTCTTGAGTATGTCTTCACGGTCCTTGCGATCGGGGAGGTCTATCATGACGCGGCGGTCGAAACGACCGGGCCTGAGAAGCGCAGGGTCGAGCACGTCTGGACGGTTGGTCGCGGCCATAACGATTACTTTTTCGTTCGGCTCGAAACCGTCCATTTCAACGAGTATCTGGTTGAGCGTTTGTTCACGCTCATCGTTTCCGCCGCCCACTCCTGTGCCACGTACGCGGCCCACTGCATCGATCTCGTCGATGAAAACGATGGCGGGGGAGGTTTTTTTCGCTGTCTCGAAAAGATCGCGCACGCGTGAAGCGCCGACGCCGACGAACATTTCCACGAACTCGGAACCTGAGATGGAAAAGAATGGTACCCCCGCTTCTCCGGCGACCGCACGCGCAAGTAGTGTTTTGCCTGTGCCTGGTGCACCCATGAGAAGCACGCCCTTCGGAATACGCGCGCCTATTTGGATGAATTTCTTCGGGTTCTTCAAAAAGTCGACTATCTCAGTGAGTTCTTCCTTTGCCTCTTTTGCACCGGCGACATCGGCAAAGGTGACGCGCTGCGCGGAGTCTTCCGGAGAAACAAGGCGCGCGAGCGAACGACCGAACGTAAACGCCTGCATGCCGGCGCCGCGCATCTGGCGCGAGAGGAACCAGATGATACCGAGAAGGAGGAGTACCGGGATGAGGAGCGGCGCGAGGGTGAGGAACCAGAAGCGCACACCGCCCTCGTCTTGTATTTCTATCTTCACCGCACCGATGGCCTCTTGTGAGACCTGGTAGTTGGCGAGTGTTTCGGTGAATGAGCTTTCGGTTTCCTTGCGGGACTTCTTTTCTGTCTCATCTGCATACGTCGCCGTGATGGAGTCTCCTTCTACGAGAACAGATACTATCTTTCCTTCGGTGATGTCTGCTGCTATTTGTGAGAGCGGGACTGTCTCGGTGTCGGAAACGACGTGTTCGCGCACGAGCGAGTAGCCTGCAGAGAGCACGAGAAAGATGGCAAAGGCTATCGCGAGCTGCATCCAAATAGAAGGACCCCCTTGAGGAGTCTTTGGGCTGCGAGACTTGCCCGGTTTTTGGCTCTGTTCCGTGGGATTTGCCATATCCAGCGAGTTATACCACGAGTAGCTGCCAGCTTCCAGCTTCCAGATAAAACCGCTATAGTTAGCGAATGTCTCTCATAGAGAACGGCAGAGTACGATTTGACTACACTATCCTCGAAGAGATGGAGGCAGGTTTGGAATTGAAGGGATTTGAAGTGAAGTCGCTTCGCGCAAAACGAGGTTCCCTCAAAGGGGCTCGTGTGGTCGCGAGAGGTGGTGAAGCCTACCTCGTTGGTGCATCTATCCCTGCATGGCAAATAGCAAATGCACCGAAGTCGTATGAGCCTGAACGGACTCGACGACTTCTTCTTTCGCAGAAAGAGATCGCACATATTGCCTCAGCTGAAAGTCACCAGGGCTTGACAGTGGTACCTATTTCAGTGTACAATCGCGGACGAAAACTGAAACTTGCTATCGCGATAGCCCGCGGTAAGAAACGAGAAGACAAACGTCATACTATCCGGGCTCGCGAAGAGAAGCGTCGGATCGAGAGAACGTTGAAAACTAAATAAGTCACCAGCACTACTTCGCTCCATTGGAGCTACGAAGTGCACAGCCGGTCCCCGTTGCTGCTCTCTGTGGAAACCAGAGAGCGGCGTCGGGGGGTGACTGGCTTCGACGAAGGAATCGGTATCGTACGTAGCGCGGCAAAGTTGGAGCATCTTTCAAAACTGCTTCAAAATTCAAGTGCGAAAAACACTGGCGGGGTTCTTTCCCCGATTCAGCCTGCTTACGCTATTGCCTAAGCGGCCGTCCACGAACGTAGAGCTTGAGTAAGTTCGCCGGACGTCATTCTTCAAGCACTGATAGAGAGCGTCCGCTACTCTATCTAAGACTACGGACTCGAGGAGATGCGTTTCTGTTCATCTCTTATGCATCTCCTTTAAACATTCAGATGATCTACGCCTCGTAGACACTCGTGCATACTTTCCTCCGGACGGGAGTTCGATTCTCCCCACCTCCACTCGACTCGCTACGCTCGCTCGTGGCAAGCCACTAAGGCAAAGGCTCCACATCTGCGGAGCCTTTGCATGGCCGACGATTATCCCTGCGGTTCTTCTATCTTCGAACGATCCGTAGGACACTTTTTGCCGCAGCCAGTGCATGTTCCACCTTCACCCGGCTTACACGTGCTGTGTTCACCGCAATCGCATTCATCTGGATTCATAGAAATTGGCGATTAGGCTTGTAATACTTCTATGCTACACGCTTCCAGCAAACTGCAAAGCGTGTATGTGGGATTACTTTCGCGGAATCGAAACTTCCTGCGGACCGGCGGCGTAGGGAGCGACTTGGTATGGCTGGAAGATGAAGGTCACGTCCTCCGCGCCAACGACGAACGAGCTGTAGTTCTCCGGCGTCGCGTCCGCACCTTCGGGCGCGATGATACTTTCGCCGAGTTTTACTTCAAGCTCCTCCTTCGCCTTTTCGGCCACCTGTTCGAGCAGGAGCCCTATCATACTCAATGCATCATTCAGTGTTAACATTTTTCCTGTACTTCGCTCAAAATTCAATCCGGAGATGAACGAATTCGGATGCGCGCCTCCCATGTAGGTGGAGATGACGAGCCTCGCACTCACGACATCTGAGCCGACGTGGACCGTGTCAAAAAGGCTCGTGAAGTCGTACTGCTGTACCACCGAATCCGGCGGCGGTGGCCCGAGTGCGACATCGCTTTTGAATTGTGTGATGGCACCTTGAACGAACTCTTCCACGCGTTCGTCGATGGTCGGTATACCGAACTGGGGATACTTTGCATCGATGCGATACGTATCTGTTTCCTCCTGCACTCGCGCGGTCGTGATGTTTATCTCTTCGGTGGCGATAGTAGTGGTGTCGGAAGGAGTGAACGCCTTGTTAAAGCGGGAAAATACTACATACCCGCCCGCAAGGACGATAAGAATGGCCGCCACAGTAAGCGCCCTGTCCACGTTTCTTAGTATACTGAATTCGTAGGCTTGCGCGACTTCCCGTATCTTTAGGCGTGTGATGCAATGTAGCGCTGTACCGCCTCCGCATCCGCTTCTATTTCCTTATACCGCTCAGGCAATTCAGCCAGCCTTTTAAAGCTCTCCGGAGCTTCCGGCTCTTTTCCGATGGCCCCAATGATAGTATTGGAAAACTTCGCTGGTTGGGCCGTTTCAAGACAAATGAGCGGTATCCCCTGTTCGCGATACTTCGATCCGGTGGTGACACCGTCAGCGGTGTGAGGGTCGACGAGGATGTTGTACTTCTCAAATATCAAGCGGATGGTCGTCAGTCGGTCTGCGTGGGTAGAAGAACCGGCGACGAACCCGCTTTGTGCGACCCGCGCTTCCTCTTCCTTTGCGAGCGTGAACGACCCGTCTTTCTTCAGCGCACCCCATAGTTCGTTCATCCGCTTTGCATCCCGCTGCAGAGCATCGAATACATACCGCTCGAAGTTCGATGCCTTCGATATGTCCATTGAGGGACTCGAGGTCGCATGCACTTCGCTCCCCGTGCGCGGACGATACGTTCCGGTCTGGAAAAACTCCTCGAGAACGTTGTTCTCATTGGTCGCGAGTATCAGCCGCCGAATCGGAAGTCCCATCTTTCTGGCAACATATCCTGCGAGGATATTACCGAAATTTCCCGTGGGAACCGCGAAATCGACTTTCTCGATGTTCGACTTCGTAAGTCGAACATACGCCCAAAAGTAGTAGACGACCTGTGCTGCGATGCGCGCCCAATTGATAGAGTTCACTGCACCGAGCTTGTATTTCTTTTTGAATGTCGCGTCCTCGTTTATCGCCTTCACCATGTCCTGACAGTCGTCGAAGGTCCCGCGCACGGCGATGTTAAAAATGTTCTCGTCCTGTAGCGTATACATCTGCCTTCGCTGGAACTCGCTCATACGGCCCAAGGGAGAAAGCATAAAAACGCGTATACCCTTTCGCCCGCGCATCGCGTACTCTGCGGAAGAGCCGGTATCACCGGACGTGGCGCCGAGAATATTCAACGTCTCGTTCTTCCGCGAGAGCTCGTATTCGAAAAGCCGCCCGAGGAATTGCAGTGCCATATCTTTAAAAGCGAGCGTCGGCCCCTGACAGAGGTCGAGAAGGTAAAGATCGTCCTCAAGTCTTTTTACCGGCACTATTTCGTCGCTCCCGAAGTTCTCTTTTGTGTATGTTTCGTTCACTATCCTTCGCAAATCGTCCGCGGGGATGTCGTCGATATACTTCGAAAGTACCGCACATGCGAGCTCCGGATACGTCATTCCTCGCATTTCCTCCAGTTCCGCCGCAGAGATCTTTGGATACTCTTCCGGTACATACAACCCCCCGTCCGCCGCTAATCCCTCAAGCAAAATCTCCGAAAATCCCTTCGGCTTGTCGTGAGCTCCGTCGAACGGCTTTGCTCCCCCTCGCGTCGAAACATAACGCATCGCGGCATTATAGCCATAAGTTGACTGTTCGCGTACACGAGGCGTATCGTGTCGTTAACCCAACCAGCGTTGGGCAAAGGAGGTCGCGATGTTCGGTATCGAAAGGTGGCTCAAGGCCAACCTCAAAAAACTTGCGGGCAAAGACGCCGCCGAAGCGTCCATGGAGTTGACCGACCGGCTTGAACGGCTCGGTGAACGGCTCGGTTTTCGTGTCGTGAAAGCCGTCTGGATCTCGTCTCGCTTCGAGGAAGCGGAGGTGGGGATTCAACGCGTCGGGCACGATCGGATTAACATCGTCGAGGCTTGCCTCGTTCCTATCCCCTGGGGACGGAAGCCTTCTTGACCTAGGGGCGCGGTGGGGACATCAGCATTGAGCTGATCCCGCCGCGCCCCCTATTTTTTATAGCTTTAAACGGAATGCGTTCGTCTGCTTCATTTTGAACCCGAGTTTTAGATACAACTTGTTCGCAGCCCCACGCGATGGCCTGCTGGTCAAGGCAACTCGCTCAACCCCGCGGTCGCGCGCACTTTGAATTATGGCTTCCATGAGCTTTGTGCCAAGACCCTTGCCGCGGTGTGATTCGTCGATAACAACGTCATCAACGTAGCCAACAGACCCCATGACACGCTGGAGAAAATTAATGGTGCTCATGCCGATGACTTGCTCGCCATCTTTTACAATCCAGAGTTCTGCTGTTGGTGAAATGACGATCTCTTGAATTTTTGCGAGGGCCACTTCTTCCTTATCGGCGTTGAGTTGCTTAAGAAGTCGATTGATGTCATCGACAATACTGCTATCTGCCTGTGTGATGCGAAGAGTCTCTGCCATACGCGGCATAGTACAGCCGAATCGCGAGAGCGACAACGGTACATCGAACGAGTCCACAACATGGGCCGTTCACACGCTTTTCTTCAGTATACTTAGTTCGTTATGTGCGTACCGAACCGATTTGGTTTCCTTGCAGGTATTCTACTTTTGTTACTGGTTGTTATTACCAGTACGACCGTAAAGGCGGACTTCATAAATTGCGACGAAACCCCCAACAACGTGCTCTGCAAAGCTCTTGCGAGAGAATCAACTGGACTTCCCTGCACGAATCCTCGAATGCCTACTGCAGCCGAGCTTGCAGCGGGTGCTCCGAATCGCCTTGGATGCCCATCGGACTTTCAGCAAGTCGCGCCTGACGGTGGAGAGGCAAAGCAATACCTTCGCAGTATTTTATGCCAACCCGACGGTGATAACTACGGTGGATACGGCCCCGACGGAACGATCCAACACCTCGATGTAAAATTCGCGATCTGTGCAGCAGACATGCTAAAAGCAGCACGGCAGAGCGGTATTGATGTTTGCGTTCGAGAAGGTGCTCGTACCGTCGATAAACAGAATGAGTATGTACGACGTGGAGTTCTTGCATGCAAAAAAGGAGCTTACTGCGAACATCCGCGAGGCATAGCGATCGACGTTAACGTGCGGCCGAATATCAAGTCGTGTACGAGCTACCAAAGGCTGCATAGCGCGGCGCCCTCTTTCGGTCTTACGTTCTACCTTGGATGCAGGGATGCCTATCACTTCGTCCCACAAAAAGGTGGTTGTACCGCTGGTGGGGTTATCCCACCCGGACAAAATTTACCTCCCACATTTTATGACAACCCACAGCTTTATACGCCAAGTTCTGCGGCTCCTAGTATGAGCCTCTCAAATGCGGTACGAAATTTGCTCAATCCATCTCAACAAATGTGCACGCTCCCCGACGGCAGACAGGTGCCCTGCTCCGCGATAGCAAATAGTAGTAGCATCCCGCAGCAATCACTTCCCGCAACACAGCAACCTTTTCAACAAGCTCCCCCGCTCGGCACAGTAAATACAACACCTCTTACTGCCGGCACCTGTGCGCCAAAATTCTATTGCATGAATAGCACGTACTACTACCGTACGAGTACGTGCATCGATCAGGTGTACCAACAATGCCCTGCCGGATGTTCTCCTGCAGGCGACACGTGTGTTGCGACGAGTACAGGCTCCGGCTCACTTTCTGCTTTCGACCAAATAGGCCTGCTTACACAACCCGCCCCAACACCAGAGCCGGTGGTCGCTCCTGTTGCTGTTACTGTGAGCGGGCAAGACGCTGCAACTCTGCATGAGACCCCCCCGCAAACAGGTACCCTCACCCCTACCGGGAACTCCTACTCGCTCTCGCCGTCCGCAGTACAACAAACATTCACGTCCGGTGACTTGAAGGACGTTCCCGTACCATCATCAACATTTCAGGAGCTCTCCACCGCCCAAAGAACACTTGCTATCATGAAAGAAACACTACTCCGTGCACTTGCTTACCTTCGCCCATTCGGAAGACCTGCACCACAAAATTATACTTACAACGAATTCGGCGAGTGACACAGTGGTTCCATAAGCATGCTTCCAGTGGTATAGTGCTCTCCACAAATGGGATTCACCAAGTACACATCACAGGCGGAGAAAGAGCGCGTCAGGATGAACGAGAGTATTCGCGCCCCACAGTTGCGCGTTATCGGACCCGAGGGTGAGAACTTCGGCGTCTTACCTATTAAAGAAGCGATGGCGAAGGCGACCGAGCTTGGATTCGACCTCATCGAAATATCACCAAATGCGAACCCGCCGGTCGCAAAGATAACCGACTACGGAAAATTTAAGTACGAGCAGAAGAAAAAAGAGAAGGAAGTAAAGGCGAAGGCGCACGTGACGGAGACGAAAGTGACGCAGGTGAAGATCGGGACCTCAGAGCGCGACATGCATATCAAGGCGTCGAAAGCTGCACTGTGGCTGCGGGAAGGTCACCGTGTGAAGGTCGACCTCTTCCTGTGGGGTCGCTACAAGTACATGGAGTTCAACTTCCTCAAAGAGCGGCTTGAGCGATTCCTCGCTATTATCCCGGAAAGTTACAAGGTCGCTGAAAATATCCAAAAAAGCCCGAAGGGTCTCTCTGTAGTGCTTGAACGGGACGCCTCGAAAAAGGCGCCAAAGGCCGCTCCACAGAAGGCGCCCCCTGCCACGGACAAAGAACCAGAAGAGCCTGCGGAGTCTTGATTTTTCGCTATATTCAGGCATACTGCCTTCACCGCGTGGATACCACGCGGATTATTGTATGAAATCCAACAAGTCATTTCTCAAGCGGCTGCGGGTAACGCGCAGAGGCAAGATCGTCGGCCGTGTTGCGGGACACAACCACTTCAACGCCAAAGAGTCCGGTGCGGGTCGAATGCGGCGCAGGCGGAACACATCGCTCGAGCTTTCCTCGAAAGACCGCTCACGGTTCTTGCCCCGCTAATCCTTCGACTTCGCTCAGGATAAAATTTTCAATTTTATGGCACGAGTAAAACGAGGCGTAACAAAGACGAAGCGACGCAAGAACATCCTTGCACAGACCAAGGGGTACCGCCTTGCACGCTCTAGAAAAGAGCGCGTCGCGAAAGAGGCTATTTTCCACGCTGGTACATACGCCTTTCGTCACCGACGAGCAAAGAAGCGTGAGTTTCGCAACCTCTGGTCGCTTCGTATCAATGCAGCGGCACGCTCGGTAGGTATTTCGTACTCAAAGCTTATCGGGGCACTCAAGAAGAAGAACATTGGTCTTGATAGAAAATCGCTTGCAGCACTTGCAAAAGACTATCCCGCAACATTTGAGCGGGTGGTGAAAAGCATCGTCTAACGATCTCAGCTATTTACCTCCGAGAAGGATGTACTTCGCTATCGCGAGGCCAAGACCAAGCACGATACCGAATATTGCACCGGTGAGAAGGTCACTTTCCCGTGTTGAGCCACCTGTTAGTATGAAATTGAGCGTCGTTCCTACAAAAAGTCCGATGAGTGTGTAGGGTACAAGGGGTGCCTTCATACGATACTTTAAAGTATATACTCTGCATTCTTCCCTGTCGCACTCCACTTATCTGGATTGTTGAAAACTAGATTTGTCTCTTCCCTATCTTTCACGACCATCTCGATGAGGCGCTCGACGAGCGCCTTCGGGTCAGAATCATAGATAACCCTGTCATTCGGCCTGTGGGCTTCTGCAATAATTTGCCGCAAGATCTCATCGGTCTTCCAACTTCCCTCGAGGATACCTATCGGTCGACGGTCCTCAAATGCGACAGAAAATTCATTCAAGGTACCGATGCGTCCGCAGCCGATAATTACCGCGTCCGACGAGCGCACCAGAAGGAGGTCGCGCCCGGAGTATCCAAAGCCCGTATAAATGACAACGTCCATGTAGTCGAGTGGAAGCTTGTAGGTCTCTACGTGCTCACGCTCGTTCGAAGCCGGGGAAAATCCTATCGAGAAACCGCATTCGTCCTTTGCACCCATAGTGGCGTAGAGGGGGAACCCCGTCGTTGCACCTGTCGTGATGATGGCTCCCTGCTTGGCCACTTCCCGTCCAGCTTCTTTTGCCTTTTCGAACGCATCGAGACCACAGTAGCCGGTTTCTGCCGCACCAGAAATACAGATCTTTACGACGCCAAAACCCCCTGGAAGACGGCAAAAGTTCCGCGGTACGGCGACGTGGTTGGGATGCATCATACGCTTCGAAGACATTCAAAAAAGTATATCACCCTTTTATCTTGTGCGAGGGTAAAAGTTTCGTCGCGAGAAACCACCCGAGTGCTCCCCCGACAAGATCCATGACGAGGTCTTTTATTGTGTCGGCCGGATAGCTGAAATATCGAGGGAATGCAATACCTTCGGAGTATTCAAAGAGCTCCCATCCAATACCGATCGCAAGCGTGAACACGAGGCACCAGAGGAGTGAAAAACCTTCCTCTCGGCGGGCAGTGAGCCACGCTGCACAAAGTCCTGCCCATACACCACCCAGTATGTGCATCGGGATATCGAACCACCATAGTCGCCAGTAGAGCGATTGCCATATCGCGATCCACGTGAGGAGTGCAAGCAGAAAAGCCGCGACGAACTGGACCCCAAGTATTCTGCCGGCAGACATCGAGGCATTCTATCATTCAGAAGAGGGCCTGCCCCTCACACGCCTTAGGGAGCCGTCGTGTCACGTGAGCAGCAAAAGACCAGGGGTCATACATAACCTCAAAACCCACCTTTAGGTGGGCGTGTGAGGGGCGGCGGATACGGTTAGCCTGGGATTTGAAGCCCAAGTGGGTTGCCGCAGCATCGAGACCACGGTCCCGAGCGATGTAAGCATTCCCTTTATGCTACCAAGCAGGTTTTGGTATCAGCCGCTAAGGATTAGTATAGCACCCTGCCGTTCAAACAAAACAGTGATCACTCTAAGATACCGTCAAGGTTTACGTCGTAGAGGATCTGCTCACTGACGAGACGATACTTCAGAAGTTCTTCATCACTGAACCAGAGAGCGACCTCCCGTTTCGCATCTTCCGCGTGTTCCGAGCAGTGAATGAGGTTGCGCACCGCCCGGTCGTCAACGGCTGCGATGGTATACGAGTCAAGCGTAAGATCGCCGCGGATGGTACCGACGTCAGACGTTGCTGGCTCGGTGTCGCCGGTTATCTTCCGCACCACAGCCGCTGCCTGATTGCCTTCCCACACCATGAAAAGCACCGGCCCGCTCGTCATGAACTTCACGAGCTGGCGGATAATGTCTTTTCCATACTCTGTCGCCTCTTTATTGACCGGAAGATTATTGGCCTTTTTGTCTTCAACGATCTTTGCCCCTTTCTTCTGGAACCACGCATCGTCTTTGTTGTAATGCTCCCACAATTTCTTTTCATCGGCGATCCCGAAACGAATGCCAACAAGTTTGAGGCCCGTGCGTTCATAACGTTTGATTATCTCGCCGATGAGCCCGCGCTGGACACCATCGGGCTTAACGATGACCAATGTACGTTCGTCTTTCGGATGCTGCATGGGCGCTACTGTAACACGATTAACGTGCTTACGAAACCGAGACAGACGTCTGACACGTTGCGGAGCTGCCGCTCTGTGTATAGAACGTAAGCTCGTATCTGTAGGTGCCTGCTTTGTCGACAACGATCGTGTACGAGCCCGACGGCGCCCACCCGACGCCGTTCCCGCCGTACGAACCCCACCAGAGTTGGAACGGTTGACGTACTTTTGTAGTTGCTACGTTTGTTCGTACGATGCACGCCACAGAGGTTCCCCCGTTTTGAGCTTTCAAAAACGCCTCCCGTGCCAGGAGTTGTTCTACGGTAGGACCGAGCGGAACAAGCGTATCGGCCGAAATGCTAAGCGGGAATGCTAGCAAAAGTGCCAGTGTGAACGTATGTATAGCCTTTTTCATGATGATGAATATAGCATTGTTTATGTTACTGATACAACGATGTGGGATCTGGTAGATTACCGAGTGCGGCCCCAAGATCTGGTGCGGTAGGCTTGAGCCCATAACTTGCCTCGAATTTCTTGCGCATTTCCTCCTCCACCTCTTCCCTGTCACGACCGTAGGTCCTATACGAGAGTTCCTTAACAGGACCGACTTTGTTGTAATCAAACGCTGGGAGATTCTCTGTTTGGAGAGAGAACGGACGCGCGGGTACGCCGTTCACAAGGAGCGCGCACACGCCATGACGATTGGGGAGGTTCTCAAGGTCCTGTTGGCTAAAGACCGGCTGGAACTGCTTTTCAAGGAATTCAGCATCGGTGGTACCGACACGGAACGCCACCTTGGTGCCAACGTTGCCCACCACTGCATCCCGTATCTTCTCATCGAGCTGTGCTATGAATTGGTGCGCAATGATGAGCGAGAGCCTGTATTTTCTGGCCTCAGAGAGGATGGTGCCGATAGAGGGCGTCGCGAAGTTCTGGAATTCATCGATGTAGAGGTAGAACACCGGAAGTTCGCCGGTACGCGTATCGACACGTGAAAATGCCGCTTGCAGGAACTTTGATACGAGAATAAGACCGAGAAGCGAGGTATTCCTGTCCCCGAGACGTCCCTTAGAGAGGTTCGCGAGGAATATTTTTTTCTCATCCATTATCTTGCGGAAATCGAACGCGGATTTTTCTTGGCTCACGACCGGACGCATGATGTCGTTCGTGAGGAAGACGTCGAACTTTGAGGTGATATAGGGTGCTACGTTCTCTAGAGATGGGTCACCCTGTGCTTGTTCGGCTATCTTTTTCCAGAACTGCACGATGATGGGGTTCTTGCAACGCGAGAGCTTGAGGTTGCGGAACGTCGTATCGGCAAAAACGCGCGGGATCTCCACGAATGTGCTTCCGCTGTCGGGGTCCTCAACGACGAGCTGCACGGCGTTGCGATAGTACTGCTCGAACATCGGCCCGAACGCTTCCGGCACGTCGGCATAGAGCTTGCGGAAGATCCCATAGACCTCATCAACAACGAACGTTTTCATCTCCGGTCGCGAACGATCGTATTCCAGCATATTCAACCCCATCGGACGCTCAGTGTAGGCAGGGTCGAAGTAAATGACGTCTTTCATGCGCTCTTCAGGGATCGCCGCCAGAATATCCTCGATGTCGTTGCCGTGCGGGTCGATAAAGGCGACCCCTTCTCCGTTCTTAATGTCCTGAATGATCATGTTCTTGAGAAGACCCGTCTTTCCGGTACCGGTCTGCCCGATAACGTAGCTGTGGCGAAGGCGATCGTTCGCGCCAAAGTGTACAGGCCGCTCTTCCGCTCCATATCGGTTGACGCCGAGAACGATACCGTCGCCGGGCATCTCCACGGGAGCCGGAGCCTGTTTTGCAAAGCTTCTCTTGAGCTCGCGCGAGGTGTGTATGCGCTCAGCCGTGAAGTGGAATACCGAGGTTATCTCGGCAAGGCTGAGGGGCATCGCGTACGAATGGTCGAACACGCGGAATGTGAAATCGCGCAAAAAGGAGTTGAGGCTCCAGCTCGAGACCTTCTTGAATTCAAGACGGTTCGCCTTCGGGTCATCGTACTGACTAAAAGGAGCGATGAGGTTGTCTAGGAGCGCGTCCGCCCGATCTTTCGTTGGGGCCGACGTCGCAAGCCGGATGGACGTCGGCACAACACGGCTCTTTATCTTGCGTTCTATGTTCTCTGCAATGACCTTATCCGGTTGCCGACGGAGCGTACGTTCTTTTTCTTCCTGAAGCTGTTTTTCGCTCTTGAGTATGACGTGTGACATGTCGTACAGCGCCTCTCCGATAGCACTTTCCGGGACACCGAGCACTTCGTGCACCATCTTTCCCTTCCCCAGACGATGCAGCATTTTCTTGTAGTGCAAGTTGTACCGGTCACCTTCTGTTGACACCGTTATCTGGAGCGCCGCCCCTTCGCCGTGTTTTGCGATCTTCGCGAACGCTGCGAGGAGCACGTTCATCGGGTCGTGCTCGAACATATCGGGGGTTTTCAGCGGATACGCAGGATGGTCGGCGAGCTTTGCATACGCTGCCGCGTGGTAGCCTTCGTAGTTAAAAATATTGTAATCGCCCCGCTCCTCTTCAATTCGCGCATTCGGAAATACCGACGAAATGAGCCTCTCGGCAAGGTCCTTTTTTTGTCGTGGGACGGCAAGGTAGAGCGTTGCTGCTTCGGTACCCTCAGGGACGGATATCTCAAGAGAGAACCCCTCGTGCTCGGTAATGAGTGATGTGAGGCCTGCATACAGCTGCTCGGAGGACGAGAGGATCATTCCCAGCTGGTGCCGACTGTTGTCCTGTTTCTCGCGGTCGCCCTGTGCTTGCGGGTCGATAACGAAGAGGACAAGGTCGAGCGCACGACGGATCTTTTCTGGTGGTTTGGTACCTGTGTCGGGAAGTCCTTCAGCGACATACCGCACAAGTACGCGGTGAAAATCATCTTCAAGGTGCGGATTGCGCATTTTTGCACACACGGCCAGTGCGTTCCTGACCCCCCGTTCAGCGACGATCTTCAGCAATTCATCCATCTGCACGTCGTGCGTTTCTGGCTCAAGCTTGAGGACATTGTGAAGGACATCGTGCTCAGGCATGACGTAATCCTCATGGAGGATGGTCGCCTGTGGAGTTTGACTGTATTCAGCGACCTCGCGCTTGGCAATGCGGTCCCCTTCGAAGCGATTCTCGGGCGCTTCAAGTTGTGCTTCTTTTTCCTTCACCCGTTCACGTAAGTAGGCGAGTTCCTCTTCAGGAGATTTGAATTTTCGTGCCCCGTCAGAAATAGGACGCCCCACCTCAAATTTGTTCCCCAATGCACTAGGTGGCATACAAAGATTGTAACGCGACTATGTGGCGTCCGTTATTTCGTTCGGGGTCAGGAGCCGCAATACGCGGCTTCTCCAGCATTGTTGGAGGCATGAAAAAATTATAGCATCTCTAGCTACGCGCCTTCGCACCAATGTCTCTACGGTAGTACTTCCCTTCGAACTCTATCTTCTCCGCAGCCTTGTATGCAGCATCGAGTGCTTCTTTGAGCGTAGGGGCGACTGCTGATACACCGAGCACACGTCCGCCGGATGTTTTGAGCTCTTCGTCGAACGTGGTACCGGCATGAAATACGACAACGTCAGGGACTTTTTCCGCCTCTTCGATGCCAGTGATGGGCAGACCCTTTTTATATTTATCGGGGTAGCCACCGGAAGCGAGAACGATGTTGACCGCGAATCCTGAGTTCCATTCGAGTGGTGTTTCAGCGAGCTTGCCGTCTACACACGCTTCAAAAACATCAAGGATATCGGTTTTTAGGAGTCGCATGTACACCTGACACTCGGGGTCGCCGAAACGCGTATTGTATTCGAGCACCTTTATGTCCTCCGGCGCCATCTTCAGGCCCGGGTACAGCATGCCGCTGAATTCGATGCCCTTCTTTCTGAGAGCCTCGAACGTCGGCTTCACGATCCGCGTCTCGATGTCGAGCATCTGCTCATCTGAAACGAACGGGACCGGGCCGATGACACCCATACCACCCGTATTTTTTCCTTCGTCATTGTCGAGCGCACGTTTGTGGTCTTGGGTCGGAGGGAACAGTAAATACGTTTTTCCGTCGGAAAGTGCGTGTATCGATATCTCCGGTCCATCCAAAAACTCTTCGATAACGACTTCTGTGCCGGAATCTTTGAAAACTCGGTCCAACATTATTTCTTTCAGTGCGATCTCAGCCTCACGAAGCGTGCGACAGACGGCGACCCCTTTCCCGAGCGCGAGCCCGCTTGCTTTTACGACTATCGGCACACCATGGTCGTGAACGTATCGCAGTGCTTCGTCGTGGTTGGTAAACACGGCAAAGTCGGCCGTCGGGATGCTCGCGTCGCGCATGAGTTGCTTGGAGAACGCTTTTGAACCTTCAAGTTGTGCTGCTGCTTTCGTCGGCCCCCATACACGTAGTCCTCGATGCTTAAACACATCAACAATGCCTCCAACGAGAGGGTTATCCGGACCAACAACGGTGAGGTGGACTTTCTTTTCTACTGCGAAGTCAGCGAGCGTATCGAATTCCATCACATCAATAGGCACATTCTCGCCGAGCAAACGGGTGCCACCGTTCCCTGGCGCTATGTAAAGTTTCCCTATTCTTGGAGACTGCTTCAGCTTCCACACAAGCGCGTGTTCACGCCCTCCACTTCCAACAAGTAGAATGTCCACCGCCATTGCGGTATTGTAGCCTATTCCTTCGTCAAAATCTCCGGACCGCTCTTTGTGACAAGCACGGTGTGCTCGAAGTGTGCGGTTCGAGAGCCATCCTTTGTACGATAGGAGTGACCATCTTTGTCGACAAACAGTTCGCCGCTCCCCAGCGTCATCATCGGCTCGATAGCGATGACGAGTCCTTCGACAAGTTTCTCTCCTTTCCCCTTCTCTCCAAAATTCGGTATGTGCGGTTCCTCGTGTACTTGCTTCCCTACACCGTGACCAGAGAGATTACGTGGAAATCCGAATTTATATTTTTCTGCGACCTCCTCCACGGCATACCCGATGTCGCCCGTCGTATTGCCTACCCTTGCCTGTGCGATACCGGTGGAGAGTGCCTCCTTGGTGCCGCGCACCAACTTCTCGTCATCCGCACTCTTCGCTTTTCCTGCAATAACAGTCACTGCATGGTCGGTGAAAAGTCCTTTATGTTTGATGCCGAAGTCGAGACATACGATATCCCCTTCCTCGATGGAGCGGCCACTCTCGCTTGCCGGCGAGTGCACGATGATGTCGTTGACCGAAACACATAAGCCCGAAGGGAACCCCTCCTTCTCTTTTCTTCCTTTGTAGCCGTAAAATGCGAGCTCGTCTCCCTCTGCTTTCACCATCTCCCACGCCTTCGTCTCGAGTGCTATAGGGGTGATACCGGGAGCGACCATCCCTGAAAGCGTACGCACGTGACGCGCCAGCCGCTTTCCGCCTTCGCGCAGTATGGCGATCTCCTCAGCAGTTTTGGCGATCATGAGAGTTTGAGGGTTGAAAGGATATTTTTGTGAATGGTCTCGACGTCCGGCTCGCCATCTACTTCATGTATCGTCCACCCTAAACTCCGTAGCTCCTCGAACGAAGGCACGACATGTTCTTCGTACCACGCAAAACGACTATTCAAGGCATCGTCGGTGGCATCGTCCGCGCGGCCACGCGCAAGCAAGCGCTTCTTGGCGGACTCTTTCGAGAGCGTGAGGACAACGGCCTGCAGATTTTTCCGCTTCCAGAGTTTCATCATGTCGTCGACCGCACGAGATTGGTCAGGCCTGCGACACGTGCCATCAAGAATAAGGTGCTGCGAACCGTCGAAGTGCTCATTCAAAGTTTCCGTGAGCATGTAAATAGGTATAAAAGACGGCACGAGACCACCAGAATTTACGATCTCAGCGGTAGCTTTTGAGAGCGACGTGCCGCTTTGCATAAAGGTCCGCAAAAGATCCCCCATCTCCGGGCGTACAACGCCGCGCTTCGGATCCTTTTCTTTCAAAAAGTCCTCAAGTCGCACGCACTGTGTTCCTTTGCCTGAGCCGGAAATACCAAAAAACGCGACGGTGACAGGTTCCATGATTACTCGAGAGTATAGCCCTCTTTTCTTAGAATATCCACGACACGCTCCGCCGTCTCGTGGAGCGCCCCGTCAGCATTTACGACACGATAGTCATATTGTGGTGCGTGCACACGCAGCTCTCCTTCTGTTATCTTCATTCGTGCATCGAATTCCTTTTGGGTCCACTCCGGGTTGCGGGCACGCAAACGCCCGCGAAATTGATTGAGCGATTCCGGCATAATAAATATCGTAACGGCATGATATCGCTCCTTGAGAAGCTTTGCTCCCTCAATGTCGACCTGCGCGAATACAATGCTTCCTTTTGCGATACGTTTCTCGAGGTCGGGAAGGTACGTACCATAGTATGTATTCAATGCTGGCACAAAACGGTGTTCGGGAATATGGCCAAGTTCACGCTCCTCGTCGAAGCGCTCTTGTGTAAAAAAGTAGTAGTCGACACCGTCCTGCTCACCTGGACGCTTCTGCCGCGTCGTTGCGGTCACCAAACGCTCACATTTTGGAAAGCGCCGCATTATCTCAGCGATTATCGCATTTTTCCCGCTCCCTGAAGGACCGGCGATGACAACGACGTTCTTCTTCTCCATTGTCAACTAATACTCTCGTATAGATGTCTGAGCGTCAATCTTCTTGATGACGTCTAGGACGACCGATACAACGATGAGGAGTGCGGTACCACCTATCGTGAGCGCCGTGATACCGGTCAGTCCCTGCAGGATTATCGGAAGCACCGCGAGGAAACCAAGGAAGAGCGCCCCGACCAGTGTAATGCGGGTGATGATGTTGCCGAGGTATTCAGAGGTGGTACCACCCGGACGCACGCCTGGAATGAACGCACCGTTCTTCTGGAGGTTCTTCGCTATCTGGTTCGGCTCGAAGGTAATCGCTGTGTAGAAGTAGGTAAAGACGACGACCAGGAAGAAATAGAGCGCGCCATATACCCAGGTACTTGCAAGGCCTGCGACGACAGCCGAAGCGACAGACGCAATTATGGGGATCGAGCTCTGCGCGAGGAACGAAGCTATCATCTGCGGGAAGAGGAGGATCGAGAGTGCAAAGATAATGGGAATGACACCCGCCTGGTTGACCCGAAGCGGCAGATAGGTGGAAATACCGCCCAAGACCCGCATACCGCGCACGCGACGCGCATATGTCACGGGGATCGGTCGTTCTGCTTCGGTAATAAACACCACGCCCGCAGTTATCACGACGGCGACAACAGCGAACCCGATATAGGTCGGCACCTGGGCGATGTCGAAGGTGAACGCGAACTGCGCAATGGCCGAAGGAATACCGGCAACGATGCCCGCAAAGATGATAAGCGATACACCGTTCCCCACACCGTATTCGGTGATGAGTTCACCGATCCACATGATAAGAAGTGCGCCTGCCGCTATAACGAATACATTCGCAACAAGACTAAGTGGCGAGAGTGCAGGCACAACACCATTCTGCTGCAAGAGAAGCAAGAAGCCGAATGCCTGGATGAAGGCAAGCGGCACCGTGAGATAGCGTGAGTACTGCATGAAGCGCATGCGACCAGCATCACCCTCTTCTTGGTAGAGTGCCTTGAGCTTTGGGGAGAGGACGGTCGAGAGTTGCATGACGATGGATGCGGTAATGTACGGCGAAACCCCGATCATCATGATGGAGAGTGTTGAAAAACCGCCTCCTGAAAAGACGTTGAGAAGACCGAGAAATTGGTTATTGGAGAGGTAGTTCTCGAGCGCAGCGGCGTCAATTCCCGGGATCGGGATCGCGGCAAGAACGCGAAATATGATCAAGGCGCCGAGCACAAAGAGTACGCGGCTTCGAAGTGTTTCATCCTCTATGATGAGTTTTACCTTGCGAAAAAAAGTTTCTACCATATCACTATGCTACCGTACCTCCCGCTTTCTCTATAGCGGCGCGCGCAGAAGCGGAAACGATGACGCCTTGTATGGTCAACTTCTTACTGAAACCGCTTGCCCCGAGCGAAGTTGAGGGGCCGACAATCTTTACCTCGCGCACCGCACGGTTCAAGATACCTTTTTCAGTCAGTGTTGTACGCGAAACAATTGCACCCGACTCGAACATTTTGTCCAAACGCCCAAGAGAGAGTGCGAGCACGTCGGGACGATCCCCGACGACGGTGCGTCCACGGTTCTTTCCATAGCCACGGCGTTTCGGCATTTTCTTGATGACATCACGCCATGCCGGCCGGACCTTGTGGCCGGCGCGCGCTGTCTGACCTTTGCCGCCGCGGCCGGATTGTTTGCCACGTCCGCTGCCTTGTCCTCTGCCCACACGCTGCTTTGAGCGTTCGAGTGTTGACGGTCGTTTGAGTTGGTGAAGTTGCATACCCGTACACTAACTTTGCCGTGATTTCAGGCCGCAGGTTGTGACTGCGAACGCTGAAGTTTGGCGTATGTTTGTAATTATGTCCATAGTGCTATTTTTCATGAGGCTACGGCAAAGTTGGTGTCTGGGCATACAATTATCGTTTTTTTGAGATCTGGCGGAGCGCTTCTATCGCCGCACGTGCATTGTTCACCGGATTGTGACTCCTCGAAAGGATCTTCGCGGTCACGTCGGTAACGCCACCAAGCTCCAGAACCGTTCGCACCGAAGAACCTGCGACCAAACCTCGTCCTGCCGACGGACGTATCTGAATGCTCGATGCGCAGTACTTTGCCTCAACGTTGCGTGAAATGCTGCGGTTCTGCGTCAGAGGTACCGTTATCATCGCACGCTTCGCCGCACGTGTCGCTTTTTCTATCGCGAGCGCAGTATCGGCCGCCTTGCCGATCCCCACACCCACACGTCCCTTCTTATCTCCGAGCACGAGTGCTGCCGAGAAGTTGAAGCGTCTTCCACCGGCCATGACACGGGCAACACGGCGAATACCGATGAGTTTTTGTGCGAATTCGCTCCGACGTTCGTCGCGGCCACGGCCTCCCCGCTCGCCACGTGGGCCTCTGCCACGTCCGCCCTGGCCAGACGAACGAGCGAACGATCGGTGTTCTGACCGCTCTCCGGATGCGTTCGTCTGCGCACTCTCCGTGACAGCTCCTTCTGCCGGTTTTGTGTTCTTTTCTTCCTGTGTGGATTTGTCTGTCATAGAAAATAATTAAAATTCTAAACCTGCTGCACGCGCGGCGTCGGCGAATATTCGCAGTGTCCCTACGTACTGGAAGCCACCGCGATCAAAAACAACTGCTTTGACACCCTTCTCGTGAGCGCGTTTCGCGAGTGTTGCGGCCGCGGACTCAGCGCGCTCTCGTGGTGTTTTCCCTTTTTCTTTGGACGAAGCGACCGCCGCGAGCGTGGCCCCCTTCGAGTCGTCGATTATCTGCGCATAGAGCGCATTGTTGGATTTGTACACGGCAAGACGTGGGCGGTCAGCGCTGCCGAACACCTTCGCGCGTACACGGCGATGTCTTCGCTGTCTTTTCTGTTGTCTTGCTGCAAGTGTCATAGTGATAGTGATTATTTTTACGAAGCCGCAGCGACAGCCTTCTTACCCTGCTTGCGTTGTATGACCTCGCCTTCATAGCGGATACCCTTGCCTTTGTATGGCTCTGGTTTCTTGATGGCACGCACTGCAGCAGAGAACTGTCCCACTTTCTCTTTGTCGGCACCGGAGATGGTAATGACACCTTTTTCCACCGCTACGGTAACGCCTTCGGGCACTGGGACAAGCACGGGGTGCGAAAAGCCGACCATGAGCTTAAGCTCCTTGCCTGCGAGCTCAGCACGGAAACCGATGCCCTCCACGATGAGCTTCTTTACAAATGGCGTGTTGACGCCTGCGACCATGTTGCGTACGTGAGACGCGTAGGTACCCCAGAGGGCGCGTGCAAGACGATTGTTCGATGATGGAGCGACCGTGACCGCGCCATCCGCGACGGTGATGGAAACAGCCGGATGAAGCGCACGCTTCAAGGTGCCACCCTTTCCTTTGACGGTAAGTTCAGCGCCGGAAACATTGACTTCCGTTCCTACTGGTATTGCGATTGGTTTTTTGCCGATTCGTGACATAGATGTAGTATTTATAGTGAGCGTAGTCGAACTACCAAACTTCAAAAAGCGCCTCGCCGCCTATCTTTGCCTTGCGTGCCTCTTTGTCCGTCATGATGCCTTTTGGCGTCGAGAGGATGAGCGAACCGTGACCATAGCGGACCGAGAAGATCTCACCAGCGCGCTTGTAAATACGACGACCCGGCTTCGAGATGCGCTTCACGCCGGAGATAGCAGGCGTGCCAGCTTCGCTATACTTCAGAGCGACGTCCAAGACCTTCTTCACCTTCTTACCCTTCTTGTCCACTTCGTTCACGTAGCCAGCATTTTTCAAAGCCTCTGCAATAGCGAGCTTGAAATTGGAGAACGGCACAGAGACAGTCGCCTTGCCGACCGCTCCGGCGTTCTTGAGACGAACTATGAGATCTGCAACAGGGTCATTGGTCATAAGGCAATAGGTATTAGACAAAAAGCACCAGGAATTACCAGGAAGATTTCTTGATACCGGGAATGTTGCCTTCGAGCGCCTCTTCACGGAAGCAGATACGGCAAAGGTTGAAATCGCGCAAAAATCCGCGCGGGCGGCCACACTTGAAGCAGCGTCGGACCTTCCGACTCGAGAATTTCGGCTTTCGGTTCGCCTTCACTATCATTGATTTCTTAGCCATATTAGTTTTTCTTAGCGAGCCCCAGCGAGCTCAGAAACAACTTATACCCAGCACCTTGTTTGTTTACGAAAGGCTATGTTTTAGGCGTTTCTTTACGTACGTTCGAGCGTTGCCGTATTGTTTGAGCTGCAACTCTCGATCTACGGCGTCTTGCTTCGACTTGAAGCTTTCGACATAGACATACTCCCATGGCCTACCGAATCTCGTCGCGGTCACCTTTCCACTGTTGTGGGAAGCAAGACGCTCACCAAGGTTCTCGGTCCGGCCAAAGTAAAGAACGCCTTTACGCAAACTTTTGATTACGTACACGTGGTACATAAACAAACAAGGTGCTGGGTTGCTACGCAAGGAGAGATTCGAGTTCCGGCACCCCACCTTTCGGATGTTGGGTTAGAGAAACTCAATTCGTGCCTTGCTTCTCGCAGTTTACCCTGAGCTTGTCGAAGGATTTCCTCGACCGTCAGCGTACTTACTAAAAAACAAGGCCCCCTACGAGGCCCGCACACTATAGGCGATTGCCCCATCAAAGTCAAACGCAGATAAATCTTATATTGGCTGCTTCTTGGAGCGGGAGGTGGAGATGGGTTATGATGTCCGCGACTAACTTTTTGGAGGAAAGTCATGTCAGATCTCTTGCAATTGGATCTTCAGAAGGGATTGCCTCCTGGGATCCCGACGATTCGGCTGGTGAACGACGACGGCACGCTGGTCTCCCTCGAGGAGATGGAGAAAGCTGTCATCGGACATGCGATCAGGCACCTCCACGGCCACGTGTCGGAGGTCGCGAGACAGCTTCAAATCGGGCGCTCCACGCTCTATCGAAAGCTTGAGCAGCTCGGCCTCCATCAGAAGAAGCCGAGAGTTCGTAGCGGCTGAAGCCGGCCGATCACGAAGAGGCGGGCGCCCCGCGGCGCCCGTTTTGTTTTTTTATTTGTTGTCTGCGGTCTGGAGCGGCAATCCGATGTGACGTAAGAAGGCCTCGGCTTCTTTTTTGTTCTTCGCGGTTGTGGCGATAGTGACGGCAAGACCGAAAATGTCCTTCGCGTCTTCGTCCGCGGTCTCGGGAAAGACCGTATGCTCTTTAATGCCGAGCGTGATGTTGCCCATCTCGTCTATCGCCTTCGGTGAGATGCCGCGGAAGTCTTTGGTGCGGGGAAAGACGATGTGGATGAGCTTGTTGAGGAAGTCTCCCGCACGTTCGCCACGGAGCGTCACTTGGTAGCCCACGATGTCGCCCTGGCGCGATTTGAAATTGGCGATAGCTTTCTTCGATTCGCGCACTGCCGGAGCCTGGCCGGTGATGCGGGAAAGGCGGTCGACGATAAGCTCAAGACGCTTCTTGTCTTTGTTGACCTTACCCACGCCGGTCGAAACGACGACCTTCACCACCTTCGGTGCCTGCATGACGTTCTTGTAGCCGAGGCCGCCCTTCAGTGCGTCGAATGTTTTTTTGAGTGTTGCTGTTGCGTTCATATGATTACTTTATTGTTTGACCGCTTTTTACCGCCATTCGCTCGCGAGCGCCATCTTTGCCGCGGGTGATGCGGATGCGGGTTGGCTTGCCGGTCTTCGGGTCGACGATCATGACGTTCGATGCGTGTATCGGCATTGCGCGGTCGATTATCTGACCCTTCCTGTTCTGCGCATTCGGCTTGCGGTGGCGCTTCGAGAGGTTAAGGCCGTCCAAGACGACAAGGTTCTCTTTCGGCAACACGCGAACGATGGTGGCGCTCTTGCCACGGTCCTTGCCCGTCGTTACCATTACTTTGTCTCCTTTTTTGAGTTTCATATTTTTATTTATAGTGAGCGTAGTCGAACTATACGACTTCCGGCGCGAGTGAGACGATCTTCTGGTAGCCGCGTTCGAGAAGTTCACGCGGGATAGGTCCGAAGACACGATTCGCTTTCGGCTCTTTCGGTTCTTTGCCAGTGCCGGCAATGAGAACGACCGCATTTTCATCGAAACGTACGTACGAGCCATCCTTACGGCGGAGCGCTTTGTTCTGCCGTACGACGACCGCACGGTGCACTTCCTTTTTCTTCACCATCTTGCGCGGCTGCGCGGTCTGGATTGAGATGACGACCTCGTCTCCCACCCGTGCGTAGCGCTTTTTTGAGCCGCCCAATATCTTAAAGACGCGGCCGATGATGCCACCGGAATTGTCTGCAATTTTTACGAGTGAGCGGTCTTGCAACATAAAATTATTTTGAGAGCACGAAGTGCTTGCGGCGGGAGATAGGGCGCGTCTCGCGTATGGTCACCTTATCCCCTACCTGTGCGGTGTTACCGGGATCATGAACGAGGTACTTCTTGGCGATACGAAGGAATTTCTTGTACTTCGGGTGCTTCACGTAGCGCTCCACCTGCACGGTCGCCGCGTCCTTCATAGCCGTCTTGACAACGACCCCTGAGAGCATTTTTCCTTGTGTGTTTTTCTCTGTTTCCATACGTGTATTTATTTCGTGAGTTCGCGACGTTTGAGCTCGGTGAGCGCCCGAGCTATCTCTTTGCGTATCGTGCGGCCTTCGCGGACATTTCTCGTGCGGCTCCCTGCGCCGCCAAAGCGGAACTGCCGAAGTGACTCTCGCTTTTCTGCGATAGATTTTTTCAGGTCTTCTGCGCTCTGGTCTTTAATATCAGTCATAGATTACTTGTAGTGAGTGTATCGAACTATTCACGTGCGATGATGCGCGCTTTTACAGGAAGTTTCGTACCCGCCTTTCTCAAGGCTTCACGTGCCATTGCTTCAGGTGCACCGTCTATCTCGAAGATAACTCTCCCCGGTCTTACTTCGGTGACGTAGCCGGCCACATCTCCCTTGCCGCTACCCATGCCGACCTCCGCCGCCTTCTGTGTAAATGGTCTGTCGGGGAACACGCGGACCCAGACTTTAGCGCTTTTCCCGCCAGCGCGCACGAGGGCACGTCGCGCAGATTCTATCTGGTTCGAAGTGAGGCGTGCAGGCGTCGTTGCCTTGAGGCCATAAGAGCCAAAGGCGACTGTGATGCCGCGCGTCTCTGGGACCAAGAGTTTTTTCTCGTTCCTGCGGCCAGTCTGCCATTTGCGGTATTTAGCTTTTTTCGGTGCGAGCATAAGCGTTTATGAGCGTTGTTCGGATTTCTCATTAAAAATGTCCCCGCGATAGATCCACACTTTGATGCCGATGACCCCGTACGGAAGGTACGCCTGCTCGCGTGCAAAATCGATATCGGCACGCAGTGTCTGGAGCGGTACGCGGCCGCGCTTTATCTCCTCCTGTCGGCTCATCTCGGCGCCGCCAAGTCGGCCAGCGATAGCGATACGAACACCCTCGACATCGCGATTCGCCATTACCTTCTCCACTGTCTGTTTCAGAACGCGACGGAAGGGCTGCCGTTTCTCAAGACCTTCTGCGACCATGTACGCCACCACAGGCGACTGGCTCTCGGGCGAGCGTACCTCTTCGATATCGAGCCGTACTTCCATTTTCGGCGCATCCTTCACGACGCGAATGACCTTCTGAAGCTCCTTGATGAGCTTTGTCGAGCCTTCGCCACCACGACCAATAACGAGCCCGGGCCGTGAGGTCTTAATAAGAACGCGTATCGCCTTCTGGTTGCGCTCTATCTCGACAGAAGTGACGTAGTGCCCGCGCAGGCGCTTCTTGAGGAAGCGGCGGATAGTGGCGTCTATCATGACGTTGGTGCGGTAGTCGGCCGGCGTTTTTGCGAACCAGCGACTCTTCCAGTCGCGGATGATGCCAAGTCGGTGTGCGTATGGATGTACTACATGGGTCATAGGCAATAGAAAATAGGCATTAGATTTTGGGTGAAGACGTTCCTTTGGTTTTCTTTTGTGCTTTGTGCCTTGTGCCTTGTGCCTTACCAGTGCCGAGTTCGAGGTTTATGATGCTCATCGTCTTTCGCAACGTACCGGCACGGCCTCGTGCGAACGGTCGGTAGCGACGCATCACAACCCCTTTGTCGACGGTTATTTTCTGAACGAAAAGGTTATCGGCGGAGACGCCCTTTGAACGTGCGTTCGCGATGGCGGAGTTAAGAAGTTTCTCGATGGCCGGAGCCGATTTTTTTGGCAAAAATGCGAGTGCGATTTTTGCATCCGCAACAGACTTGCCGCGGATGAGATCCGCCACGAGACGGACCTTGCGGGGTGGTTGGTGATGATTTGAAAGTGATGCCTTCATAGATTATTTAGCGGCCTTCGCGGTGTCAGCCGTCGACTTTGCCGCCTGCGCTGCAGCAATCTCAGCTGCCTTCGCAGCCATTTCAGCCTCCTTCTGCATGCGACCACCATGTTTGATGAACTTGGTCGTCGGAGCAAATTCACCAAGACGATGACCGACCATGTCCTCGGTCACCAATACTTCATCAAAATTCTTGCCCGTGTGCACGAGAAACGTATAGCCGACGAACTCCGGTGCTATTTGGCTCGCTCGCGCCCACGTCTTGATACCGCCCGCGGAGGGTTTCCTCGCGCCGACTTTCTTCATGAGCTTTACGTCCACGTACGGACCTTTTTTAATTGAGCGTGCCATAGTATTTCAAGTGAAAACCCGCCTTCGCGGGTCCGCACAATGTATAGGAATTGAGCGATGGTGTCAAACCTTTTCCCTTCGAAGCGACCCCAAATACGTCCTATTTTCTTTTGCCGACCTTGCGGCGAGAAAGAATGAACACATTGGAGTACTTTTTTGGACGACGCGTCTTCTGACCCTTGCCAGCAGGCTTGCCCCAGAGCGTTCTCTGACGACGGTGACCCCGGCCCTGGCGGCCCTCACCACCACCGTGCGGGTGGTCTACCGGGTTCATTGCGGTACCCCGAACGGTCGGCTTGATGCCCATCCAGCGACTTCTTCCCGCTTTTCCGTAGTTCACGAGACGATGCTCTTCGTTGGAGACTTCCCCCACCGATGCCCATGCGCTTCCGATGATCCGACGCACTTCGGTACTTGGGAGTTTGATGTGGGTGTAGTCACCGTCTTGTGCAACGATCTCGCAGAAGTTCCCTGCCGCACGCGCAAGCCGCGCACCTGCGCCGGGCTTCAATTCGATGTTGTAGACGAACGTGCCGACAGGCATCTTTGAAAGTGGCAGACGGTTCCCCGCCCGCACCGGTGCATCTCCCGATACGAGGAAGGTGTCGCCGACCTTGATACCACGCGGCACGACAACGTAGCGCTTCTCACCGTCAGCATAGACTGCGAGCCCGATGAAGCCGCTTCGGAACGGGTCGTACTCGATCGAGGCGACGCGCGCCGGGATGTTCTTTTTGTTGAAGACGAAGTCGACAGCACGGTGACGTTGTTTGTGCCCACCACCAATGTGACGGGTCGTGACACGACCGCGTGCATTGCGACCGCCCGTGCGCTTGGCGCCACTGACGAGCGCCTTGTGCGGGCGAGTGCCGCTCAAGTACTTCTTGAACTCGATGGTCGTCTTTGCCCGACTGCTTTTTGTGACTGGTTTGTATGTCTTCATACTAGGTTAGAAAATATTTATGGTATCGCCTTTTCTGAGGTACACGTATGCTTTCTTTCCGCCCCCGGAAGAACCCCGCATGCCGGTACGCATATTGCGACGTGCTTTGGTCGGGATAGATACGATGCGGATCTTTTTCGGATGTACCTTGTAGAGCTCACGAACTGCCTGTATCACTGAGCGTTTCGTCGCCGCAGTGGAAACATCGAACGTATACACACCCTCTTCAGTGTGAGAAGTTGCTTTTTCCGTAATGCGAGGGTTGCGAAGCGTCTCGGAATTTTTCCCTCCGGAAACAACGAGTGTTGACGCTGCGATAGCAACAGGTTTCTCTACCTTTTTCTCTTCAGTTTTTCTTCCAAATAGTGCCATGGTTATTTTTTAGCGACGCGTGTCGCAAGAGAAGCAAGCGAAGCTTCCGGATCCTCGATGACAACGTAGGAGCTCTTTAGTACCGCGACCGGGTTGAGGTCCGAAACAGCCATACAGGCGACATTGCCGATGTTGCGGAAACTCTTTTTCGCTGCGGCAGAAAGCTGTGGAAGTGCGATCAGTGCTACATTGGCCCGCTTTGTAGCCATTTTTTCAAAGCCACTCACTTTCGAAAGTGCGGTAAGTGCTTGTCTGGCAGTCGCTGTCTTCGGTGCCGTAAAGCTGAAGGAGTCGACAAAGAGTACCTCGCCGTCCTTCATTTTTCTCGAGAGCGCCATTACGAGCGCCTTTGCGCGCATTTTTTTCGGGATCGAGCGGGCATATTCTTTCTCCATACGCGGACCGTGCGTCACACCACCACCCCTCCAGATTGGAGAGCGTATCGAGCCGTGCCTGGCGCGACCGGTGCCTTTTTGCTGCCAAGGCTTCTTGCCACCACCGCGTACATCGCCGCGCCCCTTCGTATGCGCGACCTTCGGACGCGCGTTGGATTGCATCGAGACGACGACCTGGTGCATGAGGGCATCGTTCCACTGAACACCAAAAATATTCTCCGGCAGTTGTACGGAACCGCTCTTTTTCCCCTGTGCGCTGTAAATAGGTGCTTCCATAGTGTTATCCGCGTATCTCGACGAGCGTCCCGACATGACCAGGGACCGCTCCTGATATCAAAATGGTGTTGTTCGCAGGGTCGACCTGCACGACACGCAGGTTCTGGACGGTCACACGCGTTCCTCCCATGCGGCCCGCCATGCGCATACCCTTCACGACACGGCCGCCCGCGCGACCGCCGCCGCCGATAGAACCCGGTGCCCGTTCCTTATTCTTCTGTCCGTGACTACGGGGACCGCCGTGGAATCCGTGTCGCTTCACGACACCCTGGAATCCTTTCCCCTTCGAGATAGCCGAGACGGTAACGATGTCCCCTTCTACAAATATTGAAACATCGATCTTGTCACCGCGATTTACACTCGAAAGAGGGAACTCCCGTACATACCGGAACGGTGCGAGATCTTTGAACTGCCCTTTCTGGGGTCCCGCTACGTTCTTTTCCTTGCGAAGTCCAAAACCCACCTGTGCCGCCTCATAGCCGTCTTTTTCCTTGCTCTTTACCTGCGAGACCGTAAGCGGTCCGGCTGAAATGACGGTCGCTGCAGAAACGACACCTGCGTCATTGAAGATCTGGGTCATGCGACCCTTCGTTCCGAGCATGAATTTGTTGGCCATAGATATCTTTAAAACGAAAACGCCCACAATGGCCGGGCGTTCGCCGATTGCCATTGGTCCCTATAGGGACATGGGACCTCTGAGTGAGGTGAAAAAGAGTATACATGCTCCTATCGGAGATGCAAATCCTCTCTCTTATTGGGTGTTCAACGGAGGTGGTGGCGTGGGTGTTGTGGAAGGAGGTGGCGGTGAAGAGGGTTGTACGGTTGGCATGGGAGGGATGGAGGGTTTACCAATCGAACCCGCCACGGGATGGTGACCGTGGTGATGCAATAGTATTGATCCGACGACAAACAAGAGAAGTGCCGCACAGATCCCGAGAGCGATAGGGATCAGTAGATAGGAACCGTCGAGGCCGAAAGACTGACTCACGGCACACAAAAATGTTGGCGTATCACACGAATCTGTGGTTGTTTGTGGCTCAACTGTCGCGACAGCAGGTTGTCCAACGCGGACACTTTGAACTATATCTTGCGACGTAACACCTTGTTCCTGTGCTTCCCCAACGAGCACATTTACCATCGCGTCGATCTCGGCCTCGGTCAGACTCGCAGAGCGTGGGTAAGCGATAACTGCAGCACGGATGGTCGAATGCAGATCTTCGCTCTGCTGCGCAAAAGTAAGAGAGAATGAGAGAAGCACTGCTATCACACTTACTACGACTCCTACAAGTATGCTGTTACGTTTTTCTTGAGACGTGTACATATATAAGATTAATTATGTTTCTTCAAAGATCGGTATAACGTTGACGATCGCAGTATCAGTTACCTCCGAAGAGTCGAGGCCGGTGCAGATAAGTGTGTAGGTCGTTTGTGTTGTTATCTCGCTCGTCGTCTCACTCCCATTCTTCCCGCTCCACGAATCTCCGTTCGTTCCAGAAACGGAGCAAGAACTCGAGTTGGAGGAACCCCACGTGATGTTCGTTGTTTCACCTGTGCGAACCAACGCAGGGGCGGCACGGATAAACGCGTCCGGAGGTGCGGGCAAGATACAGGCGCCTGCCGAACAGCCGTAAGGGCATTGCTGAAGGAGCACGTTCGAGCAGTTTGCCTTTTGTTGATATAAGTTGTTGCCATCGCAAAAGTTGACGACGCTGCAGTTGCCCGTGCCCGGCTGACTCGAAAGCACATTGAGCGTCCCAGAGCAGACAACGGGCGTAAGCCAACTCTGTGGGATACCTTCGACGGAACCTACGGGAGTAAAGACGCCCGTGTACGTAGTAGTTTGGGATGGTGAAACTGTGGTAACGCCAGAGCCCGCAAGAGTACCGTCAACTCCTGGGTCGATCGTCCCCGTCATCTCAAACTCGATACCGAAGATATCGAAATGTGAAGACCAGCCCAAGAAAGCGCTCTGACCAGAGACGATCGTCGCAGGAGAAAAAGCGATGACACAGGCATTGCCGTCTGGTTCGGGAGGAGGGGTGTTCTCGTCGATCGTAGACCCTCCACCGCCGCCTGCTCCGCACTCACCCGCGTAGTGAGGGTGTGATGGGCAAGATGCCGGAACGATCATTGCTCCGCCCAAAGACCGGTCAGCAAATCGCACCTCCGAAGAAACAAATCTTTTTTCTGTCGTGCCAGGTGCAAATACTGCGTAGAGCACCAGCGCAGAGATCGTAAGGAATGCCACAAGATGTAAACGATGCTTCAAAGAAGCGAGTATCGCGTTCTTTTCCGTTGTTCTTGTCATACGTTGCTCTGGACCGGCAACCGACCGCGGTGCCACCAATACATGATTATGATACCAAATGCGATGACCATCAGAGCAACGAGTGCGCTGACGATTGTGAGCAATGGTACGTTACTCTGGGCAAGGATCGGTTCTCCGGAAGATTGTTCGAAAGTCTCGAGCGGAAGCGGTTGCCATATAATGTCGCTTGCTGTCATTCCCTGCTCGGCGGCTTGTGCCGTGAGAGCACTGATCATTGCCTCAAGTTCGACCTCTGACATTTCAGACGAACGAGGATCGGAAAGCAATACCGCACGGACCGTCGCACTCAGGTCGCTCCCGAGCTCTTGCGCATCAACATGCTGGACAGGTAAGACCAAGGCCAGAGTGACCATGATAAACAACACGAGTGGTACGACCTGCACTACGTAATGTCGCATAACGATGATTCGATTATACCGCTCAAAAACGACCAAGGACGGAACACGTCGGTGTTCTGTTGACAGCAATATGCGAACTATCGAGCTTGTCCAGATGTCACCTTGTCGATCAAAAACCTGTTGTGCGCGATCGAGCGCTGTAGCGTTACGATCCCCTCGGTCGCGGTCGTGGGGGCATTACCAGGATATGCTTGCAACCACCCTTCTTCGGTTAAAAACATTGATTGTTCAGCAGCGTGACGAGCAACAATGCTCGCTTCTTTGTACAGACCTGATTCATATAACGCGGTCGCGTTCGTGTTCAAAAGCCATGGATTTTCGGGAAAGTGCTGAAGGCCGGACGCTGTCGCGATTATCGCATCGTTCGCTCGACCTGCTTTGAGCAATACCCACGCATAATCGTTGGTAGCGGCCCAGTTCGTCGGATCGAACTCCAAGTAATGCTCATAATCCCGTATCGCATCATCGTAACGACCCAGGTACCCCTCAATGAGCCCGCGCACATAGTACGCGTTCGGCTCATTCGTGCCGTGGAGCTCTATCTCTTTATTGATGTGATACAGAGCTGTGTTGAGGTTGCCCTTCAGGAACTCTATGCGCGCAAGCTGATACCTGACATACGGGTATGTTGCGTCAAGCTCCACTGCCTCACGATAGAACTTCTCGGCGCGAGCGATGTCGTAGAAAATAGCCTTGCGAGAGTTGAGGTGTCGTTCGCCATACCGAGACGCCCGCATGACCGACGGGTCTATGGCGGACGCGATATCCTCGCTTATATGTACCGCTACGCGTACGACTGGAGTAAATGCGAGCACCGTACATACCGCTACTACAAGAAGAATGGTGAGCGGTACACTAAGAAGGCGTTGTTTTGCATACATCTCCCTCTTCCTGAAAACCTGGAACATTTAATTCCGAATTTGGTCCAAAAATGCGGAAAATTTTGGCGAGAGCGGCGCTATTTCGAAAAGTTTTCTTACTGCGAAGTTGATGCTGAGTAGCTCTGGTCGGCGTGTGTACGTTCTCACCATATTCTCAAATTCAAGAGATGGACGTGCCGCATAGGCGTCTGCCGCAGCATCAAGCTCTCTTTTCACCATTTCTGATGGTTCTCCCATGACCGACAAGAAAACAGCGTAATGCCAACGGGTTCCACCGATATACGTCTTAAATACAGCATGGTCAACATCTAAGAGGAAGGCGAGAAGTTCTTCATATGCATCCTTATATAGATCAGTGTACGGTGTGCCGACGACGACCGCTAATCCGCCGATAGTAAATGCACGGTCGATGAGGTAACTCGCATACGCTGGGGACAATAGGTAGCTGTTCCCGTCTGCCGAAAGCTTCTCGGCCGATAGTGACTCTGCTTGTTGCAGGTAGAACTTGGTTCTTTGAATGTAATAATCAAGCTGCTCTTCTTTTGATTTATAGTCACCTAAGAGACGGTCCGTATAGAACGAAGCCATACTCATGGCCGCACGTGGTGTTGGGAATGTCTTGAACGACAGCCCATACAGATTTTGAAGGGAAATGACTGACGAGCTTGCTACCAAGAGCGACGCATAGGGCTCCTCGCTGAACAACTCTTTTGAAACCTCATCATTAAACATAGACAGTCTGTAAAGACGAGCAAGCGCGCTGATGTTGTCGGCCCGAACTTCTAGATCAATTCCCTCATCCGCGATAAGGCGTTTGAGCGCACGTATGCTCTCGATGATATCGGATGTGGAATACGTATTCGTAATGGAATAGAGAGTGATATTGTCCTTCGTTGCATTAGAGATGACCTCTGGAGAAGAACCTGGAGATTCTAATATCTTTCCATAGAGAGTAGCGGCCTCTCCAATCTTCCCGTCTCGCAACTGCGCCATCATGCTTTGGTCCGTTACCTCTGTTTGCGCGTCGCGTTGTAAGAACCACCACGCGGTACCAAAGGCAGCGCCTAGAAAAATGACGACGGAAAGAATTTTTAAGATTGAGCGGCTCATTGAAAAATGTATCGGCTTCAACTGCTGCTAACCGCAACCGCAACCGCAACCGCAACCGCAACCGCAGCCGCAGCCGCAGCCACCGGCGCAGCCGCCGCCGCCGCAGCCACCGGCTCCGCAGCAGCCACAGGCACAACTACCGTCGGATGAGCCGGAACAACTTGCCGAACAGCTACAGCTAGCCGCACCATAGCTACCTTGTGCGTAGTAACTTCCCTGTGCGTACGGCGCATCTGCATGTGCTTTCTGAAGAAATCCAAACGAAAGGTCGGGAATCGTGTACGCAGATGCGCTCTTGCCATAGAACATCGCGAGCATAGCCCCTATGCAAATCGCCACGAAATAAAGAACCGTGCGGACATGCGTAGAAAGCGACGGCTTCATACGTCAGAGTGTATCAGTTGCTCTTTCTGTCTTTCCTCGCGGGTGTGGATAGCCCCGTGCACGATAATTCGGTATACTTGGGCGCCATGTCTTTGATCGAATTCCAGAGAACACTGTTGGACTTGTATACGAACAAAACTCTGCTTGACGCATTTTTTGCTTCTCCGGATCCGTTCCTATCGCAACGCGACCTCACTGAGCGGGAGCGAAAAGCGATCCTGGGGATCCCGCGAGACGTGCTTGATCGCACGCGGAAAGAGCTTGTAAGCAAACGTTATAGACTGGCCCGCAAGATACTTCCGCACGAGAACAGATTAATCGTTCTCGCGTTCGGTCAAAGTGGAAATCCGGAACTTGCATGGGGGCATCCGCGGATGCGTACAACGCCTGTTTCGCCGAGTGCGTTCTGGCTCTTGCGTGCCCTTGCCCTCAAGGAAGAGCGCTTTACTCCACGAGCGCTCATCAGTGCCTCAATGGACAGCGAGGAGCGGGTGTCATTTCGCACTGTTGTTGAGCTTGCCCAGCTGATGTACGGGCGACGACTCGTCGGGAAACTCGTACATGTGCCCGGAGTGACACACTGATACTGGCTGTATATGAATGAGATAAAAAAAATACCTTATCTTGGCATCGGCATGGGGCTTCGCACCGATATTGCTGAGGACACATTCGCGCACGGCGCGAATATTGATGCAGTGGAGATCATCACCGAGAACTTCTTCTCACACCTAGGACCAAAAAAGCAAACTCTTCTAGATAGATCCCGCAAACGCTTTCACGTCATTCCGCACGGTATCCAACTCTCCATCGGCTCATGTGTCCCGATACCAACGGCATACCTCAAAGAGGTGAAGCGCCTGACGGACTTGTTGAAATCTCCCTATTACAGTGATCACTTTGCTTTTGTTCGTCATGACGACCTGCATGACATAGGTCATCTGTCCCCTATCTGGTACACAAAGGAGACACTCGAGGAGGTCGTAAAACGCGTTGATCAGGTGCAACAGTTCCTCGGTATTCCGCTCGTGCTCGAGAACATCACCGCGTCGTACGCGATTCCCGAGGCGGACTATGAAGAACCTGAATTTATCGCGGAAGTATGCAGGCGAACAGGATGTGGATTTCTTCTCGATGTCACTAATATCCTCATTAATTCATACAACCGGCATGAGGACGCGCAGAAGCTCATTGAGCGCTATCCTATGGACCGTGTCGTGCACGTACATCTAGCCGGCGGTGAAGTGCATGACGGCCATTTCTATGATTCGCATTCCGCTGAGATAAGCGGGCCAAACGAAGGCGTCTGGCCGCTATTGGAATGGGTAGCTCGACACGCCGACATCAAAGTGCTTATCATCGAACGCGACGACGACTTCAAAGAAGACTTTGAGGCAATGGTTCTCAAAGACCTCGCACGTGCACGCGCTATCGTAGAAGCCGGGAGAGCCGCCGCCTGAAGCGATTTTTGCGCATCGCGTCTTCAAAAACGTCCGCGTACGTTCGTATATGACCTTTCCAATCGTTGCGAGAAGTAAACGCACGAGCTAGTTCGTCTGCCTTCGCTCGAAGAGAGGTGCGCTCTTCGAACACACGCGTGAGAGCGGTGCGAATCTCTTTCACGTCCGTCGGATCACGAACAGACAAAAACGCGCCGTGGTGCCCGGGGAGCGTATATTTGAGCTTTTTCACCATCTCAAGACTAAGAAGAAGAGGTGTTGCACAAGCAATTGCCTCATAGGGTTGTGTCGGACTATGAATGGGTATAGGGAATCGATTCTCTAAGTGTATGAGGAGGTCGGCCGTACGTAAGATATGCGGAACAGCCCACGGCGGCACGAAGTCTGAGTACCACACGCGCTCAGAAAGATATGGGCTCTCGCTGACCTTCTTGCGAACCGTATCGAGATATTCCCCTTTGCTCA
>Ga0326597_10000467_pt1 | contig 71653 bp, 129 predicted proteins | sample RVTome_12_FD_203789 | JGI IMG/M metagenome (GOLD analysis project Ga0326597, IMG submission 203789) | Soil microbial communities from uranium-contaminated site in the Upper Colorado River Basin, Wyoming, United States - RVT100D185 | ecosystem: Environmental > Terrestrial > Soil > Contaminated...
CTAAAGTCCCCCCTCATTAAAGGCACTGCCGGGAAGAACCTTGACTATCCGCTCAGGCTGCACGCCCCTCCCGACAGGAAACGCTAAGCTTTTTCTTATGCTCATCGGAGTACATTGCTTCAAGCCGCCCAGTTTTGTTCTCTTCCCACCACGCGTTTGCCTTGGCGCAATCAATCAGGCCGTTTGGTTCAATCGGGCATCCCCATTTCTTGATGTGCCTCCCATTCTTCTGTCCAATGCGTCTGGCAAACCCCTTGACCGACTCAAATCCTATGGGGAGGAAGTTGGATAGCCCTTTCCAGTTTATTGGTGTTGTTTTGAACCACTCAACTGCTCGGTCTACGTCGAGTGAGCCGTCTTCGTTTACCGGCATCCCCCGTTTGATAAACGCGCCCGCTGCCGCCGCAGGCACACCCACGCGTTCAGCAAAGTGACGATGGGTATCGTGTTTCACCCTTGGCTTTGCTTTGGGCTGCGCAGCAACCCACGCCAGCGCCGCGTCAATGTTCACCCATCCGTGTTCGTCGACTGGTAGGCCCTGCTTGACCCATGTGAGTACAATCCAATGCTTCACCCCGATGCGCCGGGCGAACGCCATTTGTGATTCTTGCCCCGAATGTGCAGGCGGGCGCACACCCGTCCGTGGTCGGCTTTCCCATTCCCTAAGCCATTCCAGTGCAGGCTCTACAGGTATCCAACCGTTAAGCGCGCGCGGCATCCCCGCCGCGAACAGTTTGGCAACCTTCTTGCGCCCCGTCCTCTTGCCGAAGTCTGCTTGGCTCTCATACTCGCCGTGGGCACTGCCAAAGGGTGGCTTCTTGGGGCTACTAGCCCAATTCTCCTTAAGCCACGCAACACCGTCTTTCAGTGGAATGGCACCCATCTCATTAGGGAGACCACTCTTCATCAGAAGAAACACTGTGCTTTGCGCAATATCCACTTGCCGGGCAAACTCACTCCCTGACAAATACCCCGGCCTATGACGCACCTCGACTAGGTTGCCATAGACCTCTTCAATCATCCTCTCCCGCAGCTTATAGATATAGCCGCACTCAGGGCAGGCGGTCTTGAACACATGCACCGATGTACACTCGGGGCAGCATCGAAGCGAAGTTCGCTCGTCTGTCTTGTGCGCTGGCTGCCTTGCCGTGCCTTCCAGCGACCACGTTACAGTCTCGTCTGGCAGACCGTGCTGATAGATAAGGCCCGCGTGGTCGAGGATGACCGTCTCGCGCTTGCCTTCTGCCGCCCTAAGCCCGCGTCCGATCATCTGGCGGTACAGAGCAAATGAGCGCGTCGGCCTGAGCAGGATCACCGCATCAATGGCCGGAAGGTCGAAGCCCTCTGTGAACACCTCCACATTGGACAGCACGTTGATTGCGCCAGTCTCTAGTTCCGCCACAGCCGCGTCACGATCTTTTGTCGGCGTCGTACCGTCAACGTGCGCAGCCTTTATGTTCGCCGCATTGAACCGCTTGGCAATGGCCTTGCTGGCATTGACAGATGTGGCGAATACAATTGCCCGCGATCCCGGCGCAAGGCGCTGATAGTGCTCAATGGCATCCCCGACGATGGTCGGGGCACTCATACGCTCGCTTAGTTCGTCCCTCGCATAATCGCCCGCCCGCACCTTGACGCCGCGCAAGTCGGGCACGGTCGGCGCGAATAGGCGATACTCGGAAAGAAAGCTCCGGTCGATCAGTTGCCGCGTGTCTGGGCCGGCGATCAGTGTGTCGAAGAAATCACCAAGCCCTACCCCATCCAGCCTCGACGGCGTGGCGGTCAGGCCGATGTGCTTCGCCCCAGCGAACTTCCCTTTGAGCCCCGCCCACGTCTTGGCCGCGATGTGGTGGCATTCATCCCAGATGACGATATCGGGGCGAGTCGCTAACTCTCCAATCCAGTTGCGCAGCGTGTCAACCGAACTCACCTTGACAGGCGAGCCCACGTTGCTGTCCAGTCCTGGGGCATAGAAGCCGTGTACAACTCCGGCATCCACCAACGCTTGGCTAGTCTGCCGAATGATCTCTCGACGGTGGCATATGAACCACACCACCTGGCCGCGATCCGCCGCAGCCTTCGCTAGTTCAGTTGCGATCAGCGTCTTGCCGCCGCCTGTCGGAAGCTGGAGCAAAATCGAATCGTGCTGCTCAATCCCGCGCTTTATCCTGCTCAGGAGTTGATCTTGGTATGGCCTTAGCTGCATTGCCCCACTATACTGAATCCGCCTTTGCAGCGCCACCACTAAGACGCTTAATTGTGGCGTTTTGCTCGACTTTTCGGATCACCACCTTGGCGATGGCTGCCGCTGCGCGCTTCAGTCTTGCTCGTCTGCGTTGGCAGGGCTTGCAGGGCTTGCAGGGCATGGGTTAGGACGGGTCAGACAGCTTCGTCCAATGGACGATCGGCACTTCGCCCACGTCGATCCGTATGGGCAGGCGCTCGAACGCTGTCTTGCCGAGAGACTGCCGGGCCGGCACATCGGCGCTTGCGCGGGTTAGGCTAGCCTTGCCCGCCCCGGCTACAGCCACAGGTGCTATGCCGAACCAACGGAGGAATGAGCGGCGGTTCATGGGGTGCTCCTGTTAGGCACTGGCTTGCAGACCTTCATGCGGGGAGCAATGCACCACACGCCGCAATCGCATGTCGCCTGAGGCGCCAAGGCCTGCCGTGAACCCCAGCGTGCCAGTGTGCGCCCTGGGTGAAAGGTTGCGGCGTGCTGAATGGTACTGAGCTGCGCGGGCTGGATTCGAACCAACTATTCGGTTTGCCACCGGGCGCGACCCGGAATGTTTGCCGTTCGGTACACCACCGCCGACAGCCGCGCATCCGTTTTGAAAGAGGAAACCCGAGCACCGGGCAACAATGTCTGGTGGCCCACTCGCGGCCACGTACCGAATATGGCAGAACAGACACGTTCATGCAAGCTTAATCTTTCCAGTCCTTGGGCAGTCTCCAATGTGTCGCTAGAACAGACAGCCCCATGCGCAACACGGTCAGCGTCTCGACGCCCTTGCGCTGCTTGTCGCGGTATAGACCCGATACGCTGGCGTCCTCGGGCTTCCTGTCGTTGAGCACCACGTCGCTGATCACCGAGTAGGTCCATGGCCCGAGCTGCCGGATGGCGTCATTGAATGCCGAGAGGTGCTGTGTGCGGAACAGCGGTTCTGGCTTGGACTGCCCGCCGTCCACCACGTCCCTGGTCGGGTCCATGGCCCTGAGTTGGTCGAGACCGGACTGCTCAAAGTGGTTGCGTAGCTTGGTCGCCGCTTCCCATTGCGAGGTCGTGATGCGCTCCCGCCTTACCAACCAGTCGATCACCACTTCATTAACGCGCAGCACGACGACGTTCTGTGAGGGACTGTCCTGATCTACAATCGTGTCCTCGGTCGCCTCGCCGCCTTCCTCGATAAGCCTGAGTGCCCGCTGTGGCGTGATCTTGTCGGCGTCTATAGCTCGGCGCAGCTCCGGTGGCAGGCCGGGCTTGTCCTGCTTGTTGATCTTGGGCTTGCGTCTGCTCATCAGCATTTCATCCCCTCGTGGTACGCTTTCTGTAGGCATTTTCGATAGCCTTGGCGCATTCCACACCTAAGACGCGCAGCGCATCCTGCATGGCGCGAAAGGCTGGTTGCATAGCCTCGTCAACCGCTCGGTGCGCCGCGACTAGACGGTCCAATTGCCGACTCAGATCATTTCTCTTTTCCTGCTCGTGCATGTCAGTTCCGGTGGTCTGCTCGCCAACGTCCAACATCATTCGGCATCCCGGCATCGACCCAGCGTCGCAATTCGTCCGGCGTCATTTTCACGCTGTTGCCCGACTCCCTGAGCGCGGCGCCAGTTACGAGCAACACCATGGCCACGAGGATCATCATATCGACGATCCATGCCCCACCGAACCACATCCGAGACAGGCCAGCCGCACCGACAAGAAAGCCCCACGCAATGCCCTGTCTGACGGTGGTTCTGAACAGCGATGGGGCTCGCTCTACGAGAGTGATCGTCCTAACATCAGCCATCAGTCCAGCTCCTCGTTGTGCTGGGCGGCGGGCAATCCGTCCACAAAGGACTGCCATAGGCCGCACGAAACAATGAAGTCGTCTCGCCCTTCCAACAGCGCCCCCAGTTCCGCAATGCGATCCGCTGGCACCGTCCATTCCTTTGCCGTCGCCTGGCGCGGCCACGGCAGAATGTCGCCCATCTCTTCCCGTAGCTCCGGGTATGCAAACCAGTCTAGCGCCCGGATTACGTCAGGATGCTCGAACAGCGCCATATAGCCAGACAGGCTGCCAATGATCTGGTATGCTTCGGCTTCACGCTCCTCCAGGGTTTGCTGCTGTGTCTCGGCAGCCGCTTCCAGTTCCGCGATGCGCGCCTGCGCAGCCCGCAGATCGTCGTAATCCTCTGTCAATGCCAGCCCGATGCCCTTCCAGCCGACATAGGGCGGCTCGGCAGTGAAATGGCCGGACCTCATGCAGATCAGGCTCTCGACGTGCGTTGCCGCCTGTTCGTCGAGCTTACGCAGTTTATCCCGCTCTCGCTCCAGTTCCGCGGTCCGCCGGTCCTGCGCGTCTCGCTCCTGCAACAGTCCGGCGATCCGCTCATCCTGGTCGCGGATGCGCTGCTCGGCGATGGCGAGCTGATCAGGGGCACTCATGGCGTGGGCTCCCATAGCCGCACACTGACGTAGAGCGGCCATACAGCCGCTGCATAAAAAGCCGGCATGAATGCAGTGCTGCGACTGTTCTCGTCCGCTGATCCGGCAAACTGATGATAGGCATCACCAAATGTCACCACAGCGATGAGCATATAAACCGCACAAGCCGCATAAAATATTCGCTCTATCATGGCTTCTCCTCCGATGCGGCGCGGATCATGGGTTGCCCTCCCGTTCGCTCCACAGCGCTTCCTCCAGCGACAGTTCAGGCCACCGCTGTTCTCCCTCAACGGCACGATCATATTCCCGCCGCACCTGCATGTAATATTTGCCTTGCAGCGACACGGATCGCAGTGAGGCAATGTCAGGATCAAGCACCTTGGCGCGCGCGGTGGCTTGGCGCATGAGTTTCTGCCGCTTCCATTCCGGCAGCCCGCCTTCGAAGAGTCTTCGGACTGAAGCTACTCGCCGCCGTGCCCAATCTGCAGCACGCGGCGCAATGTCGCCAGACACAGGCACTCCCGATTGCGCGGCTGCCGCACTGCTACCGAACGTCGACATCCCAGCCGCCGCCTTGGCTGCCTCGGCCACAGCCTGCTTGCCAAAAATCCCGGTTGCCCCGACCAAGCCGAGCATTTTCCGCCGCGATACAGTCATTCCGTCCCCTCCTGTGCCGCGCGGAGCATGATGCGGTAGATGATGGCAATATCATCGACCCCCAGGTAGTCACCCTCGATTTCAGCCCCGTAAGTTGCATCCAGCATCGCCTCAGTCGGCTCCTCCGGCACCACAACAAGCCCGCCGGGAAGCGGATCGCCAGGGCGGAGGGCGGAAAGCGCCCGCCTAACCATGTATTCTGAAGAACGCATAGCGTCGGCTACCCTCACTATGGTCGCATCCTCGCCTCGCTCACTCATGGCTTGGGCTCCGTGTAGAACCCCCGACATAGCGGGCACGTCTCCCAATCACGTATGCCGTGTTTGCATGGGGCCATGCCGCGTACCCATGAACGGCGTTGAACTTCGGCCTGCTCGCGCTTCTGTTCTGGCGTCATGGCGTTGTAGGCAGCTCTGGCGCGCTTCAGCAGGGCGTCGAGCTCGGAGTACCGCTCGCTCATTCGTCCCTCCTGTCGCCCGGTAGCCGTGCCAAATTATTTTTGCCCGTCATGCCGATTTCCCTTGCATTGTAGGGCGCGGTGCCCTACATTGAGATTGTCGATAGGGCATAGAGCCCGCCCAAACAGGAGACAGACAATGACCTACACCGTAGAAATCACTGGCCTCCCGCACACCCGTAAGGCCGTAGTAGCCGACAGCGCCGATCAGGCAGTTGCCCGCTTCCATGCCGACATCGCAGGCCGCAGCGTCATCCCCAGCGAGACCATTGTCTATGCCAAACGCGAGAAGCTGGTGTATGGGCCGCAGAAGGTCATCAACGCCGTCGCCACCGAGTACGGCACAGCGCGATATGACTATCTCGACCTGATCTGAATGAGTGTGTCGATAGGGCATGGAGACAGACCGATGCTGACCACCGTCAAGACCGCCACAGGAACCTTCGATGTTTATTGGAACGGCGAGCGCACCGGCTATACGATAGTCAACGGCTCGCTCGGACTGAGCGGGCGTGACAGCGCAAATATGTACGGATATGCCAGGCGCGAAAACGCACCGCGTTGGATCGGCTCGCTGACAGATTGCAAGAAAATGCTGGCCACCAAGCTCGCACGCACATGACCGCCCCACAGAGGAGATAGACAGATGACCGCCTACACCATCCAGATCATCCACAGCGCCACCGACACCGACGAAACCTATTCTCGGCGCATCAACTTCACGGCCCCGCTGACGGCGCGCGGGCTTGCCAAAGCCTCCCGACAGATGGCTGAGAATATCGAGTGGAAGCGCCGCCACTTTGGTCCCGGCACAATCCGCCCATCTCACGGCTTCTACGGCCGCGTAGTCCGCGCTGATGGCGGCATGGTCGAGGCGCCGACGCCTATCGAAGACCCCCATACTGGCGAGTGGCATACCGTCAGTGCCCCCATCGATCCGTTCGATGAGATTGACGTGTTGGATGGCAAATCCTGGGGGCGCATAGCTGCCGAGCTTACCGCCTATGTGTGCGGCCACGACACGCCGGGGACCGACGCATGACCGGCCCCGACCTCCGCACCATCCGCGAAGCCCACGGCCTGTCGCTCGACGCGATGGGCCGTGCTCTCGGCTATCAGGGCCGCAACGTCCGCCAGCAGATGCACCGATACGAAAGCCGCTCCGAGCCATTGCCGCCACGCGCGGTACTGCGGCTGATCGAACTCGGCTGGTGGAAGCCAAAACGACAGGCATCATCGATCTCCACCGCCCGGTAGCCGCGACGCCTCGATCCGATAGCGAGTCCGCTCGGATTCATCGATGGCAGCCCATGCCAGATCCGCTTCAGTGTCGTTCATCCAGGGCTGGCCATACCGCCATAGCCGCTGCGCGCGGCGGTCGATGAGATCGGCGACCCGCTGTGTAGGCGTTTGCCGTGTCATGCTGCCTCTCCCTTGTGGCGGGTCACGCGATCTGCTCCAGTTTAGGTTCGTCAGCCGTCAGATACCGTCGAATCCACCTGTCGCTTTCCTCGCCTGAACGATAGCGATACGTCTCCTTGTCGAACCACAGCTTGACCTTGCCCTCAAAGTCTCCGTTACGCTGTTTGGCGACGTTCAGGATGGCACTAGGCTTGGCCGCGGCCTCCTGCCGCTCATAGTCGCTTCCAGCATCCTGCATGGCTCCCTCGCGCTTTCTGTTGCGCCACACGGTGACAATGTTGAACGCATTGGCGCCGATCTCCATAGCGCCCTTGATGTCCTCGGTATCAGGCGGGCCGCGATCCCGCTCGCCCTTACGGGAGTGGGCTACCAGATGCAGGTGTACGTTGTTATCCACAGCCCAATCCACCAGTTTGAACATCGCTTGCTCCTGCCCGGTGTAGTCGTCTCCGGCAATGCCAAGACGCATCAAGCTGTCGATTACGAACTGGTCGCAGCCGTATTTGGCGCGGGCGTAATCGAATATCTCCAGAAGCGCATCAATGCCCGCCTTGCCGACGCGCTCCCAAAGCAACAGACCCTGGTCGAGCCAATCCAGTGCCGTGCGGATCAAAGGCGATTGGGGCCGGTCGATCCCCGTCACCTGCTTACACATCCGTTTCAGCGTCTGGTCGCCGCGCATCTCAAGGCTGACGAGACAGGTCCGACCACCCTGCCTTACCCAGTCTACGATGCAATCCGAAAGCACTTGGCTTTTACCAGCACCGGACGCGCCGCTCCACAGCGTCACCTCGGCAGGGCGGAACAGCAAGTCCGTGCCCAGCTTGCCGTAGGGCGTCCGGTATCCGACCCGCTCTTCGTCAGCCGGCCAGAACAGGTGGAGCACCTGTCCGGCATAGGCACTCGGGCGCCGCAGGCCCTCAGGATCGAGGCTTTGCGCCTCGGCTATCACCTTATCGATCTCGACCTTCGTGACGCCTTCGACGAGGCACTGGTTGGCATCCTTGCGCGGCAGATGAACCCGCTGGCACCTATGCCGCCCCAGCCGGCTTGCTATCTCCGCGGCGGCCTCGTCGCCCGGCCCATCCATGTCGGTGGCGATGTAGATGCGCTCAAACCGCTCCAACCTGTCAAATTCGTTTTCGATCCATTGCTGTTTCGCGCCCTTGCCGCCGCCGAACGGCACGGACATCGCCGGGTAGCCGTATGCCGCCATGGAAAGCGCATCGATCTCGCCCTCGGTGATTACCAGATCGCGGACATTCGGCGGGATCGCCTGCCAACCGAACAGGATGGGCTCACAGTCCGCCGCCGTGGGTTTTGGGCTTGCCCCGTCCACCGCCTTGCGTATCTTGGCGAGCGCCAACGTTTCGTCCGGCAACATGAACGGAAACACGATGCTGTCGCCATCCTCGCCGATGCGGTAGCGCTCCAGCACGTCGCCGGGAATGCTCCGCTCCTCGCAGAGGTAGTCCATGACACGGCAGCGCGGCTTCTGGCATTTCGGCTTGGCGGGTCGGGTGTAGGTTCGGCGCGGCTCCCGCACCGGCGCTTGGCGCTCAATGCCGAGATAGACGCGGGCCGCTTCGATGGCGTCAGCCAGCGTCATGCCGCGAGCGGCGCACCACAAGTCAAGCAGGTCGCCGCCTTCCCCGGTGGCGAAGTCAGACCAGACGCCGGCCTTCTCGCCGGCAAGGTGGACGCCAAGGCTTTGTCCTTTCTCGCCGCCCGTCGAGCCTGCCCGCCATTCCGGACCGTCCTTACGTCCGCCAGGCAGCAGCATCTCAGCGACGGATTGTGCCCGTATCGCCAGCTCGCGTTTGATGCGTAGAATGTCAGCCATCAGCGAGCACCTCGAAACATCGCCTCATGCGGATCAGGCTCCGGCTTCAGCACGGCAGCGACGTATTCTCGCGGATCGCCCTTGCTTTGCGCGGTGCGCAGCAATTCCCGCACGTCCAGCAAATCGTTCCCGCAGTGCTTGCGGAGCTTTGTGATCATCCCACCCGCATTGGAACCGAGAATTTGCTTGCCAAGCCGGTAGACCTGAGCCTCCAGGGTTTCTGGATCGCCTGCCGGTAAATCGACTATGCGTGGCGGCTCGCCGCCCGTTTCGTCAGAAACGGCATCTTCTTCTTCCCCTTCCCCTTCCCTTCCCTTCCCTTCCCCTTTGTAATTACCGTGTCGCGTGGCCGACGCGTGGCCGACGCGTGGCCGACGCGTGGCCGACGCGTCGGATTGCTCTACAGTATCAACGAGTTCGCGTTTGTTCTCAGGCTGGGGCGGGATCTCGCTCTTGCTTTCACGGTTGTTGATGACCTGATGCTTGTTCCAACTCGGGATGCAGCCATATTCTTCCCCTTGGCACGCGTACTTGACGACAAATCCACGCGTGACTAACACGTCGAGCACGCGTGAAAAATCGATTTCGTCATAGGGTAGAACGTCTGTCTTCAGCGCTCGCGGACGCCAGTGGAACCGGCCTTCACGGTCGCACTGGGTCCAAAGCCCGGCGAAGGCCAGCCGTAACGGCAGACCAGTTTCCAGTTCAGCATCGAACAGCCGCTCGTGCTTGAAAAACTCAGGCTTTATGGTTCGTATTCGTGCCATGTTCCCCAGCCTTGCGGTCGGCCGTGTTCCCCAGTATCATTCGCTCCATAGTGAACATCTCGAACAGCACGTCCGACACGAACACGTCGCGGCTCTTGCCGGCGCTCGCCGCCATGCGGTCGAGCAGCACCAGATCGTCGGCGCACATCGTCAAACGTGAAAGCGTGGTGACTATCATCCGACTCAGTATAACCCATCGTGTGGGTTGATGTGTCGACTATCTCCGCTATTCACATCGCCAAGCGCGCGTTGTCCACAATGTTCACAGGGCGACGGGAACAAATGCGCATCCACCAAAGCCATAATAGCCAAAACACGATCCTGATTTTGCTTGCTATGCCGGAGCGCATGACACACAGAAGAATGGTCCCGTCCAAACTTTCGCGCTATCTGTGGTATACTGAGGCGAGTGTGCTTCTGCATGAGGCGGTAAGCTGCAAGCCGCGCCTCGCACAGATAATTGTACGTGCGAGGCCCCATCATTTCGTGCACACCGCACCCTTGCGCCTTGGCGGTCAGCTCGATGATGCGCTTCACGACAATGGTAGTCTGCGGAGGGAATATGACTTGTGGCACCGTCGTGCTTTTCGTCGGTTCCGCCTCGTCCCGGCTCAATGCGTGGTCCGTCATGTGTGTTTCCCCGCCTCTAGCTGTTGCACCGGGACCGGGCCTTCTGCCGCAAACCGTTCCGTTTCATTTCCCCACGCCTGCCATCCAGGCCTTTCAGTGCGGGCGAACAACTCGGCATACGGGCCGGGCACTAGTGCTTCGACCCGCTCGCGGGCTTCGTCTGGCTTGCGGGAGTGCTCGCGGCGCGGGGCCATGATGAGCTGTCGGACACTGGCGCTTTGCCGCTTCGGTGCGCCGCGCGTAAACAGCAGGCATTGCTCTGGATTGCCGCGCGTCCAGTATCCAAGACCGATGTGGAACCCGTCGCTCTTTGCCTTGGTTTTGACCCAAGTAAATGCTACCGTCTTGAACGTGAAACCCCAGCCCTTGCCGACCTCCAATGCCTCGGAGATCATGCAATCGACGGCCCATAGGAATAGGGTGCATTGGGGCGCTGCCAGATCCCCGACTGGCAGTGCCATGATGTCCTTCAAGCCCATTGTCTTGTAGTGACGTTCGGATAGGCCTTTCTGCCTCACCAGCGCATCGGGAGCGCGGTTCTTGCCCTTGTCGGACCAGGAGCGGAATGACCACGGCGGGTCGGCCATGATGGCGGCGAAGCGCCGGCGCGGCAGCGGAGCAAACGGCCAGTCACCGGCAATTTCGCGCTCGCGCTCGTCCTGCGGCGGGATAGTCCATGTACCGTCGCGGAGTAGTTGCTCCCGCTGGGCACGGCGGGCCTCGTAGTATGAGGCCTGTGCATCCTCGCGCCAATCGTAGGGTGCGGCTTCCACCGCGCTCATGTGGCGTGGCTGGCCGGTCATGCCTGCCTCCGCTGGTCGAGCGCTGATCTGCCCGGCATCGGATCGCCAGCCACCTGTCCCGTCGTGTCGCGCGGGTCCGGCAGCCATCGCACCGGCGGGCTGGACGGATCAACTGCGGCTTCGCTGCACCAGCGTCGCACCTTGTTCCGAGGTACGCCTAGGAGTTTGGCGATAACGCGATATGGAAGTCTCTCGTCGAGACGCAATCTGATAACTTCGCCGCGGAGATGCGCGCTCATTACTCCGCCGCCTCGCAAAACCGCTCTGCCCGGTGCCGCGGGGCAAAGGCTATGCACTGATGGTATCCGCAATACACCTTGCCAAGCGATGTCTCATGCCCGCAGAACAGGAACGGATGCCCGTCATTCACCGGCCATTTGCAGGTGCCTGGCCTGAACACCGTGGCGTCTCGAAGCTCCATGAGCCCGATGGCGCCTTTTGGCGGCGGTGCCTCTGTACGCCTCAGCGCGCCTCGCTGAGCGGGGTTGGCAGGTTTGCGGTCCCGAGTACCGGGTTTGGGCTTAGGCGTGCTCACGCGCCACCGCTGGCCCTTGGTGCCAGCATTCCGTGCCGGGAACGACAGGCCAATACGAACCGCCAACTTACGGGCGCTGTCCGCCCGGCAGCCGAGACGGACCGCCGCCGCGCTTGCCGTGCCGCCATGGAGTTGTACGTCGAGGATGATGGCGTGCTTTTCCGCCTCGCTCAGTTTCGTCGGGCCTGGTGGCGGGCCTTCGCGCAGCCTGTATAGCTTGCCGATAATGGTGTTCTTCGAGACGCCCATCGCCTTGGCGATTTCATCCGGCGTTCGTTTCCGCGACAGACGCTTCAGTTCAGCGATGCGCTCAGGTGTCCAGAATCCCTCGCTCATGCAGCCCTCGCTTGCTCGGATGCGAGAATGGCGCGGCCTATCAGCTCCGGGATTTGAGGCACTACGGCGTTGCCTAGGGCGCCAACTCTGTGTGCCCGCTGGGGAACCCCATCAACCACTCGACCCACGTTGGGTTCAGAGTTCCAGAAACAGCTTCGCTCAATGATGGGCCAGCAGAACGGCCCCTGTCGAGTTGCGTCTTGCCCTTGCCGCTGCGCCAATCCCGAGACGTTGGGGTCGGCCACAGGCCACGTTCCACCAACATCACTGTACTCGTCAGCCCGAGCTCGCCTTGTATCGTGGCCCCGTTTGGACCTTCTGCCTTGCGCGGCGTAGGCCACAAGCCAGAATCGGTCCCGTCTGTGAGGGGCACCAACAGCGGAAGCTGGTATGCAATGCCACTCCGCATCAAACCCGAGCGCGGCCAGGTCTCCAAGAACTCGGCCCAGCCCCCGACCAAGCAAAGCTGAGACGTTTTCCACGATGACGAAGCGCGGTCGTATCTCGCCAATAAGACGGGCGATTTCAGACCACAACCCGCTGCGCTCGCCCTCAATGCCCGCGCCCTTGCCAGCCAAACTGATGTCCTGGCACGGGAAACCTCCGCAGATGACATCGGGAACAATGGCATCTGCTCGCAATCGCTCGGCGGTGAGTTCTCTGACATCTTCGTATTGCCTCACGTCGGGCCAATGTTTCGCCAAAACCTCGCGGCAGAATGGATCGATCTCGCAAAACGCCACGGTCTCGAAACCGCCCGTGCGCTCAAGCCCAAGGCTAAAACCGCCGATGCCGCTGAACAGATCGAGCACCTTCATCATGCCCCGGCCTCAATCTCTTCGCGGGCCTGTCGCCACAGCGAATATTCGCGCCGGGCACGGTCACGCTCCGATATCGTCGTGCCCTCCATGATCTGACGCGTCCATATTGCGAGTGCGGTTTCGGCAATGCGCTGATCCAGAGCACGGTCGGACGGTGAAACAGGCGCGGTCATGCGGCCTTGCCCTTCTCAGCCGCCAGCAGAAGCCGGGCGAACCGATGCAATGGCACCACCACCAACGGCTCCTGTCGGTCCTGTTTCAGAAACACCACGTCATTGCCGTCGAGCGCCGAATAGACGAGGGCGAACCCGTTGGCCCGGCATTTGCACTCGGCCCGCCAGTCGGACATCAGGGCTGGAAAGGTGATGTCTCCGGCGAAGCTGCCGCCGCAACTGCCGGACAATGGGATTTTTTCAGCAGCCACGCCGGTTGCTTGCAGCAGGCGCACAATTTCACGCTCGAATCGTGCCCCCTTGTCTCTTGACCGCTTACCGGACATGTCGCCAACTCAGCCCCTGTACAACATTGCGAAAAGTGCTTTGCGAGACCCCGTACTTGTCCCGCATTCTCTTGATGACTCCAAATTGATGCTTGGGAGTCCATGCAATGCGCCAATACTCCGCGCGCATCCTACGAACTTGGGCTTCTGTTAGTTTTGCCCTACCGTTCCGCACTCCCTTGACGGCGGTGCCATGTGCTTGCAGGTCGGCATGATTGTCTTTTCGCGTCGCCCACCGGAGATTGCTAAAATGATTGCTCGCGCGGCAGCCGTCGTTGTGCGCTACTTCATGCGAGGCGGTCGGCGGTTCTCCGATGAAAGCTAATGCCACAAGCCGGTGACCCGGCAATATCCGCTTCTCGCCTGCGATAACGAGTTTGAACTTGATGTAGCCTTGTGCGCATACATGCGGTTTTAGGATATGCCCAGCTTTCCTAGTCCTGCTGCCGGTAACCCGCCGGACATCCCCAAACTCGGATACCTCGTAGTCAGGCGCGAAGGCTACGAGGCGCCACTCGCAATCCACGGGGCCGCGCAAATACGCTTGCCGCTTGTCCGCAGTGTTTTTTGCGAGACGATCGTTCCTTCGCTGAGACGCTGCGCGACCCCTCGCGGACTTTCTGTAACGATCATTTGCCCGTTGTACCAAAGTGCGATCCCCCTTTTGGCAACTGGCCTTTCCGCCGCTCATGCCGCTTCCTCGCGTGCGTGCGCACGAGGCGCGTCCATGGCGTGCTCGTAGTCGACCAGCAGACTATCCTCGGCATCGAAGCCTTCCCGGTCGGCCGCCCGCTTGCGACGGTTGGCAATGTGCCGGCGGAGTACCTTGACGTTCAGGCCGTGGTCCTTGGCCGCCTTGTAGAACTGAGACTTGTCGCTGTTGAGCGCGGCAATTTCTTCCTCGATGGCCTCGATGCGCGTGGTGAACTCGCGCACAACGGTTTGCTGTTCGGTGGTGAGTGTCATGCTACTGCGGCCTCTCGTCTGTCTCAGCCCTTGCGCTTTCGATCATCTCGAACGCGATACCGCTCAATCGCCCAGCCAAGCGCATCAATTTCCGGGCGATGAAACTCCTCATCCACAATGGCAAGCGCAGCGCGCAGGCGCGAAAGATTTGCCACCTGATCGGTAGCTTCCCGCTCGGCGGCTTCGAGTTGGCGCTGTTGCCATCGCCGTTTCCGCTGTCTAAAGTCATCAATGGCCTCGCCGCTCCAGCGCCCCGCATCACCGTGCCATGCAGCACGAACCCGCCAGAACGTCGGCCTGTCCAAGCCTTCCCAAGCGGCGCGCAGTAGGGCCTTGACGCCCGATCCAGGCGGCACCGACGATCCGGTTTCCTCGACGATCTCCTTCATCTCGCGCGCTATCCGCTCGCGCGACGACTTGTCGTAGATACGCGACGGCTTCGATGAACACATGCGACGCATCCCTGCTATGGTGAACCCGTCGCGGTTGCTGTCGCGGCAGGATGCAGGAGCCATCAACGCATGAGCAGTCGTAGCCACATCTATCCCTTCGTTTCGACAGGCGTGCTTGCGGCGCGCCTAGTGGACGGTATCGCGGTGGTTAGAAGGGACGGCCCCATCGTGAGAGACAGGGCCGCCAGTCGGCGGGACAGAGAAAGGAGTAAAACTGTCCCGCTGGGAGGATCGCGAATTGGTGAGCCGCATGAGGTCGGCGAGATGCAGGGCATAATAGTCTTCCTCGCGCGGCAACGAGCGCACGAACATCAGCACCGCAGCCCCGATGGGCAGCGCAAGCGCGCCTATGAGTAGTGCAATCTGCATGTCTCCGATCCCCTACGGTGTTATGTCGTGGCGGCTCTTCGTGACCGCCGGCGTTTCTGATGCCGAACGTCTCTGATAACCCACCGCGCAGTACGGAACGCCAGCACGGCCAGAATGATTGCGATAGCGCCGGTCATTGCCGTTCCCCGCAGTTCTCGCAAACCATCCGCAGCCCGGTGCGCACGATGTGGCCTGAGCCGCAGACGCCACAGACCGGCCAGTCCCGCTCGTGCGGCGATACGGGCAGCATCCGGTCGGCGCGCTCGCCGGGCTCCATGGGCGGGGCGGTGAAGGTCATGCGGCTGCCGAGCCGTTGGCTTCCAGCGGATATAGATCAGGGCGAAGCTCTTGCCGGGGCACACCTGTGATCCGCTCCACCTCCAGAACGCGCTCTGCCGGGATGCGTCTTTGTTCCCACTTGCATATCGCGGGCGGTCGCACGCCAAACTTGGCCGCGAGTTGCGCCTGCGTCAGCTTCTCTGCCTTGCGATAGGTCGTCAGCGCGCTTTCCATATCGGAATGATTTCCATATCGGAAAGCGATTGTCAAGCCCCTTGATTTCCAGTCCGGGCATTCGGCTTGACCTGACAGGGAACTATCGTCGCGGCATGGTCACGCACATTGGCAGGCGTCGCCCGTTCCAGCTCTTCATCAAAGAATGGATCGAGCACAAGAACCTCGACCAAGAGCAGGTCGCCGAGCGGATCGGCTGTTCGCCTGGCACGCTATCGAAGCTCATCTCGGGCAAGATGCGTCGCACAGACGAATGGCTTGCGGCAATCGCCTACGCATTGGGCGATGAAGTTGATGTCACTGATCTGTTCCGGCATCCGACGACGCCCCGCCCCGAAGACCTGCTCAAAGACCTGTCGGCCGACGAGCGCGAGCGCGTCGAGCGGATGATTCGCGCCTACAAGGGCACCGGCACCGGCGAATAAGGCCGCTGCCACTCGCATCCCCAAAAAAGATTTCCAATCTGGAAACTTTCTCTTGACAAGAGGCTTTCCATATCGGAAACTCCCCTCCATAGACACGGGCGCACCGGCCCGGAACCGAGGGAGCAGACCGATGGCACCGCAGTTCAAGCGCAACGACCCCGTGACCTACACGGTCCACAAGCAAGTCATTTCGGCGCGAGTCGACCAACTGCACCGCGACGGGACGCTGACCCTCATCGCGCTGTTCGTCCGCGACGACCATGGGAACGATCTGCCGGGGTATCTCGGGTATAGCCATCGCGTGTCGCCCGATGGGCTCACCCCCGACGCCGCCTGAAGGAGCGCAGAGATGAGCAGCGAGACGAGCAGCGAGTGTCCGGCAGTCATCTACACCACCGTCACGAAGGAAGATGCCCCCATTGGCGGGCTCTGGTCAGCACAGCCGTTTGCGATGCGTCACGTCGCGTGGGTGTCACTGGACGATTACGAAGAGGTGCGCGCGGCGCTGCAGATGACGGCCGGATGCCTCAGTTCGCTCACAGGCAATGCGATGGAGGAGGGCCGCGTGATCACCTTCACCGGAGCAGATGCGCATCTCGGCATCGTGACGCTCGGCGAGGTTCTGGACAAGGCGGATCGCGCCCTTGGGTTGGCCGCACTGGCATTGGCTTTCGACAAGAAGAATGCAGATGGGAGCACCGAGCGATGACGATGACACCGGAACAGGCCCTGTTGCGCGAGATCGTCGATCTGGAGCGCAGCGCGAGCGAGTGCGATAACTACTATAGCAAATTCAAAGCGCTAATGCGCCGCGCCGAAGCCGCTCTTGCCGTCCTCGATGGCGAGGGGGAGGAGGAGTGGACGGCATATCGCCGCGAGCGTGGCATGCTCACTCCCGGTCCTGATTGGGCGGTGCGGGATAGCAGTGGCCGGGTAATCTGCTCAATGCTGGACGAACCAACCGTCCGTCGAGTTGCCCGCCTTCCCAAGCTGGAGCGCGCGGCGCGGAGAGTGGACGCCGCTGATCGCTATCTCATCGCAGCTGGAGACGGCATGCCCCACCCGCAATCGGGAAAAGGCGAACTTATTGCCGCAATCAACGACCTCCGCGCCGCTCTCAACGATGAGGGCACGCCGTGACGCCCGTTCGCCATGCAGCTATTCGCCGCAAGCTCAACGCCGGTGCCGCACTGGTCAAAGGCTTCCGCTTCGCCCGGTTGTTCCATGACGGCGAAAGGCTATGGGCTCAACACGATCCGCACGTGATGTGGTTCCGGCTGTCGAAGGGCATCGCCACGGAGAAGCGGCTGATAGCCCGCGATCACTGGAGCGCCGACGAGAACAGGCTGATCGGGCTGCACCAGGCCAGGGTCTGGCTGCGGCGCAACTGGAAGCGACTCGAAGCGAGAGAAAGGTCGGCAGCATGAGCACTCTGTTGGAACGCATTGTCCGGGCCAAGTCGCATCTTCATGCCGCTCGCATCCAGCGCGCGCCGTCCGACGACAAGATCATCGCTGACCATATCGACGATGCCGAGCGCATTTTGCGGGGCGTGGTTGAAGACATCCGCAGGCAGCCCTCTCCCGGCTTGCGCGCAGAGCACGTGCTGCCTGCAGACACTGCCGACGACTACGACAGTCGTCAGCGGCGGATGGGGCTGCCGGCCCGCACGGTGCCGTCGCTCCGCGAGGACGACAACTCACCGGAGGCCGCATGATGCACACTGAACAGTCCGCGAAAGAGTGCTGGTGCCCGTTTGCGCGGGCGGTTGGCTATCTCTCTGGTGAAGAAGGGCTAGTTGACACTGCAAGCAACCGACACCCAGACCCGATCATCATGGATCAAGTCCGCTGCATCGCCTCTCACTGCATGGCCTGGAGGTGGGGTGAGCCGCCAGACGAACCCGCAGGCATTGTTAACTACATCGGCCCCGCTCCGCAGAGAAAGGGCTACTGCGGACTGGCAGGCAAGCCATGACCCGCACCGAAGCACTAACCAAACCACAGGAGGCGGCATGATGACAGAGTTACCAGCAGTCGAGTTGCACACAGGGTTATCGCACGGCAGTGGCAACGGCACCAAGCGGTTCTACAAGGTAGAGGTACGGACCACATATTCGTCGCCAACCGTGCTTGGCGACTTCGTGATCGATCACTGTTGGCGCACCCTGCCCATCTATGAGGGCCGCTCGCAGTGGGGGGTCAATATTCCGGTGCAGTCATGGGACCGGGACGGCTTGGATCACGGGCTTGTTCCATATTCTGTCGCAGAAGCCCATCGGTGGGCATTCATCGCCTGTCTTGAGGCGAAGAGTGTCGGCGGGTCGCTTTGCATCAAAACACGATTGGTTGAGATCGAATACCACTACTCGTTCTCGACGAAGGAGGTTGGCGTCTCTGCGCAAAGCGATGGCCGAATGGGGCGTCTAGTGGTTTCGCCTCGCCATGCGGCTGTGGAGCATGATGATGAATCGGAGGCCACATAATGGACAACGGGCCAGACGACCTTGCCGTTTTCATCGCAGTCGTGGCACTCATCGCCTTCGTGCTGGCTCTGATATTTCTGGGGCCGGTGTAACCGAAAGGACAAACCTATGACACTCCGCATAACCCGCGCCGCCGAGCCGATCACCGTCGAACGGATCAACACGGTGATATACGCGGCCCCCGGATTGGGGAAAACCTCACTCGCCTTCACGGCCGCGACGCCGTTGCTGCTCGACTTCGACAACGGTGCCCATCGGGCCGCCCACCGCAAGGACGTGGTGCGCGTTTCCGAGTGGGCCGATGTCGCCAACATGACTGCCGAAGACCTAGCGCCGTTCAAGACGGTGGTGGTCGACACCGCCGGGCGGGCGCTCGACGCGCTCACCGTCGATATCATCCGGGCCAACCCGAAGCACGGGCGCGGCGGGGCGCTGACCCTACAGGGCTACGGCGAGTTGAAGGCCCGATTTGGCGCGTTCCTCAAGCTGCTCAACAGCTTCGGCAAAGACGTTGTTCTTGTAGCACACATGGACGAGCAGCGCAGCGGCGACGACATAATCGAGCGACTGGACGTGCAGGGCGGCTCGAAGGGCGAGATATACAAGGCCGCCGATGCCATGGGGCGGATCGCCATTGTGAACGGGCAGCGCTGGTTGCGATTCAGCCCGACCGACGCGGCGTTCGGCAAGAACCCCGGCCAGTTGGACCCGCTGGCGATCCCGGCTGCGGAGGCGCCAGATTTTGCCGACTTCCTCGCCAGCATCATCCAGCAGACCAAGGACCGGATGAACGCGCTGACCGAAGACCAGCAGCAGGCACAGGCTGCACAGGCGAAGTTTCACAGCGACGTGCTGAACGCCACGACGGCGGATGATGTGAACGGACTCATGGAGCGTGCCAAGGCGGGCGGGGACGCATTCAAGGCGATCCTGAGCAAGCACGCGCTCAAGACGCTGGGGCTCGGCTTCGACAAGGCGGCGGGCCGGTTCGTCGGACCGGAGACGGGCGACGAAGCCGATGAACCAGAGGGCAGCCCCGAGGAAGAGGCCGCGTGAGATGGGCAAGACCCTAGAAGAGCGGTTCTGGCCGAAGGTCGACAAGAGCGGCGATTGCTGGGTCTGGACGGCCAGCAAGCACCCAGGTGGCTATGGGCAAATCGCGATGAAGCCACGCGGCATGCGTGGTGCCCACCGCGTAGCGTGGGAAATGCTTCGCGGGCCAGTACCCGAGGGAATGCAACTCGATCATCTCTGCCGGAACCGCGCCTGCGTCAATCCTGCTCACATGGAGGTCGTAGACCAACGAACCAATGTCCTTCGCGGCAGCGGTCATACAGCGGTCAACGCGAGGAAGACAGTTTGCAAGCGGGGGCACTCTCTCGCCGATGCCTATGTTCACAGGGGCATGCGAGAGTGCCGGACGTGCAAACTGATGAAACAAAAGCGCTATCGGAAAACGGGATCGGCGGTGCTGACATGATAGAAGCCCGCGTGTCCCACATCGAAGCGTTCCGGCGGTGGCTCCTGAACGAAGAGACCACCGTTGATGACCTTGTTCGTTACATCACCACCGACGAGCCGTCGGAAGCGATGCTGGCGGGGACGGCTTTCCACAAAGCGCTGGAGATGGCGCAGCTCGGCGAGTACGAGGCGCTGAGCGCCAACGGCTTCACCTTTCTCCTGCCCGACGCCGAGCTTGCCCTACCCACCATTAGAGAACTCCGCGCCCACAAAAACTACGGCGAAATAACCATTAGCGGGCAGGTTGATGTGCTTGATGGCAAGCGGATCGAAGATCACAAAACGACCAAGCGCTTCAACGCCGAGGGCTACCTGGAAGGCATTCAGTGGAAACTGTACCTCGACATTTTCGAGGCCGATACCTTTCGCTGGAATGTGTTCGAGATCAAAGAGACCGATCCGCGCGTCTATCAGGTGTCGCCACCGCACTATCTCACGATGCACCGCTATCCGGGTATAGGCGATGATGTGGAACAAGCGCTAGCACGGTTCGTCGAGTTCGCCCGCGTTCATTTGCCGGAGAAGATCGGCAAGCCCGAGCCGGAGCCGTTCATCAACATACTGGCTGCGGGGTAGGGCTATGCCGTCGCACGTCATCGTCAACGAATGGGATCGAAAGGTTCTACTCGACGCGCTCACGAAGCGCCCGCTGCCCTTCACGGTTGACATTACGAAGGGCAAGCGCCGCAGTGTGGAGCAGAACCGCCTACAGCGCCTTCTCATCAACGAAATAGCGGAACAATTGGGCGACAGGACGGCAGAGGAAGTCCGTGGAGAGTGCAAGCTGGAGCTAGGCGTGCCGATCCTCCGGGCCGAGAACGAGGGCTTCTGTGAGCGCTACGATGCCGTGGTGCGGGGGCTACCTTACGAGACGAAGCTGGCGATCATGATGGAACCGCTCGACATGCCGATCACGAGGCTGATGACGACGGGCCAGAAGACCCGCTACCTGGACGCCATCTATCGCAAATACAGTGCGCTCGGATGCGTGCTGACTGTACCGGAGGCCGCATGACCGTCACCGCCAAGCGGCGCGAGGACGCATGATGCGAACGATTGAACTGTCCGACGAACAAATGGAAGCTGAGGACAATGCGGTAGAGCCGGAGTTTGCCTTTGCCGATTGGAAAGAGTCTGTCAGCACCGTGCTGGAAACGCTCGACGAGCAGTTGGCCGCGTTCGGCTTGGAGATCGTACAGGTGGACACCGGCGCTGATGACTACATGTGGAAGATCGAAAAGCGGGAGACCGCATGATGGGAATGCGCATGAACCGCGACGAGTTCACCGACCACCAGAAGCTGGCGATCTGGGAACGCTCCGGCCACCGATGCCAGGGGTGTAGCCGACCGATGCGGCCGTGGGAGCCCAAACAGTTCGACCACATCAAGCCGGCGGCGCGAGGCGGTGAGGCCACGGTCGAGAACGGCCAAGTGCTCGGCGAATGCTGCTGGCCGGCGAAGAATGCCGAAGACCAGACCATCACATCGAAGGCCGACATGCAGGCGAAGAAGCATGTGCTTGGCCGGAAGAAATCACGCGCATGGGGGTACAGGCGATGACTGATTACGCGGCGCTGATCAAGAGGCTGGAGAGCGGGAGCGGGGCGGACATGGAACTGAGTGGTCTTCTCGACAACTTTGTTATGTGGGGGCCACACAGCGAATGGGAGAACCACGGCGGCGGTTACGAACGGCATAAGACGACTGGTGAGCAGCGAAAGTTCGGTCTTTGGTCACGGGTCACGCTCGATTACACCGGCTCCCTCGACGCCGCGCTGGCGTTTGCAGAGGCGGTGCTGCCGGACATGAACGGTCACGGCTACGACAAGACGCCCAACGTCATCGAAGCCTACGTGTCACGAAACAGCGTTCCGTCCGGCCATTGGCTCAGCGAGGGCAAGCATCGGGACTCCGTTCCGCGTGCCATCCTGATAGCCACCCTACGTGCTATGCAGGAGCAGGGCAAATGACTGACTACGCGGAACTGGTGAAGCGGTTGGATGCGGTTGCCACGCATGACTGGCGAACATCGATCCTCGCGCACACGCCCGACACCGCTGCCGAGGCTAAGGCAGCCATCGAGGCCCAAGCCGCTCGGATCGAGGTGGACGGTCAATGCATGGCAGCGTTGGAGCGGGAGAAGGCCGCCGCAGAGGCCGAGGCCGCCAAGCTCCGGGCCGAGCGAGACAATGAACGGATATGGAAAACCGCGGCATTGAATACACTGACAGAAACAGGTGAACGGCTGACTAAGGTCGAGGCCGAGCGGGACGAGGCGCGAGAGCATCTTACGGCTGCGCTGAAAGTCCACAAGCAATACTCGGAGAACGCCGAAGCGCAACTGGTCGAGGCGGTGGAGGTGGTGAGGCCGTTCAGCGATATGGCGGGGGAAATGTTTGCACGGAACTGGAACGCAGAGGACTTGGCGGTCGCGCTCGATAATCCGGGCGAGCCGCACCGCGTTTCCGCTGGCGATTTCTTCCGCGCCCGCGATTTCCTCGCCAAGCACGGAGACAAGCCATGACCGACAAGCGAGACTGGGCAACGGAGCGGGCGCGAGAACTGTATCAAGATTGGTACGGGATGCCCGACTTGGGCAATCAATCCGCACCGATTCTAGCCGCCCTGCGGGAAGCCGAGGAACGGGGCGAGGCGCGAGGACGTATCCGCCAAGCGGACATCAACGGAAACACTCTTCGGGCTGTAGCTAGTGAAGGCCGCGAGGACGAGCGCCAGGCCATCGAGGCAAGGCTGCGAGAGCCGGATGAAGCGATGAAGCAGGTCATGCATCGCCTGTGGGGACGCGCCCAGTATGCTGACCCATTCAATGGCTGGATTGAACAAGCGGCAAAGTACAACCGCGCCCTTGCCGACGCCCTGTTCCCCGCCTCGAGCAAGGAGGGCGAGTAGGATGGGCAAAGAGCAAATGTTGGCCATTGTCGGGACGAATGGTCTCTACATCGGGACATGGCAACGTCGTGTCGATGCCATTGCCGAGCATGTCCATGACATGCGCTGGTTTGAGGAGCCCGAGGTATCCCGCTTTGCGATAGGCGGCAAACTGAGTCCTGAACAGGCAAAGATTTGGCGGCGCTGTCAGAGCGTTGGTGACAGGGCCGTGAAAGTCACCGTGACGTGGAACCCACAATGACCATTGACTGCTGGTGCGATTACGATCCGCCCGAGTTCTGGTCGTCGGCTATTCGCACGGCGCGAAAACCGCATCGCTGCGAAGAATGCAGTGAGATAATTGCCATTGACGAGAAATACGAGGCCGTCGCCGGCAAGTGGGATGGGTATTTCGACACATTCAAAACCTGTGCCCGGTGCCTCGACATTCGGCAATGGGTAAAGAACAACGTACCGTGCTTCTGCTGGGCGCACGGCAGTATGCTGGACGATGCCAAAGAGACCATTGAGGAGGCCTGCTTTCGCGCACCGGCCGAAACCAGTGGGCTGCGCTTCGGGCTGCTGCGGCGCCTGAATGACGCACGCCATGCGAGGAACCCGCAATGACCGCTCGCTACCGTATGATCGTCACACCTATCGGGGGTGCGACCTTCCTTACCGCAGAACTTGATCGCGCCCTATTTGCACGATTGGCCGAGTACTTCATTTGGTGTGGTTCAGACATTCGCTCATACTGGAGTCGGAACGGTAAGAGGTGGCGATTATTCCATCCTCTGCCAACGCCGCCGTCCCCGGAGTCCCCGCCGCGGCGTCTGAATGAAGCACGCCATGCGAGGAACCCGCAATGACTGCGCCCCGGAACTCGGATGCCTTGTTCGACCGGCTCTATGAAGCCGCTGTCCGTGCCATCGCCGCCAATGGAATCGGTGTTGTCGGGAAGGATGGCCGTTCCAGGAACGTTGTGGAATGGATTGCCGCGCAGGGCGACCTCGCCACCATTCTGCGCGAGATCGGCGGGGCAATCCCAATGCACGCAGATGACTGCGCGGCTCGGAAATCTCCGGTGACGCTTTGCGATTGCCTGCTGCGAAAGGACGACCCGCAATGACCGCGCCACTGGGGGCAGAGCGTCCGTTCAGTGTCAAGACGCTTGCTGACCGCTGGGCTTGCTCGGAAGCCCATATCCGGCAGATGATTGGCAGGGGCGAGATTGTGGTGTTCCGTCCGGGCGGAAAGCTGATTAGGATAGCCGCCTCCGAAGTCGACCGGATCGAAAGCTCATGTCAGACTACAAGCTCGGGTGGCACCGGGGAGTCCTTGCCGCCGTCTGGTACGAAGACGGCAAGCGATTTCGCCGCTCGCTTGGTACGGATGACCCCGCAGTCGCCAAGTCTCGACTCATCGAATTTGCACGTGCTCGGGCGCTCGCCGTCTCGGGGGCACCGTTGACCGTGGCTGCCATATATCAGGCATACGTGGCCGAGCGCGCCGTCGAAGGCCGATCCACTACCCGGATGCACGATGCCTGGAAGCGCCTCGCCCCAGCGTTCGGCTCGCTACTGCCCAACCATATCGACAAGGCCACTTGCCGGAACTACGCCGCGGCCCGCCGCCGGCAAGGCATGTCTGACGGGACGGTTCACTTGGAGCTTGGCTATTTGCGGGCGGCCATGAAGTACGCTGAGCGCGAAAAGTGGCTCACACACGCACCCTACATCCCCCTGCCCCAGAAGCCGCCTCCGCGCGAACACTATCTGACGAAGGACGAAGCCACCCGCGTGGTCGATGCAGCCGTGATGCCTCACGTCAAGCTGTTCATCGAACTGGCGCTTGCGACGGCCGGGCGCTCGTCGGCAATCCTGCAACTCACGTGGGCTCGCATCGACTTCGAGCACGGCGTGGTGGACCTGAGAGACCCGACGCGACCGGCAACCCGCAAGGGCCGTAGCACGCCGCCGATGAACAACCGGCTACGGGCGCGGCTTCTGGAGGCCAGAGACGGAGCGCTGACAGACTATGTAGTCGAGTGGGGAGGTGAGCCGGTGGTGAGCGTGAAAAAAGGCGTGGCCGCCGCAGGGGAGCGGGCCGGCATCAAAGTAACGCCTCACGTCTTGCGCCACACGGCAGCAGTATGGATGGCTGAAAACGAAGTCCCGATGGACGAGATTGCCCAGTATCTCGGGCATTCCGACCCGCGCACGACCTATCGCGTCTACGCGCGCTTTTCGCCCAACTATCTGCGGAAAGCAGCCGGCGCATTGGAGTTCTAGGTTGGCATATACAGTGCTCTAGGGTACTATGTGAACCAGCATCGGGAACGCAGGACGAACGCAAGTGGACCAAACCGCGAGGACAGCCAGGACTGTGACAGTAGAAAGCGCCAGAAAGGGTACGGGGAACAGCCTTCACATCGCAGGGGTCAGGTGTTCGAGTCACCTGCCGCCCACCGGGACATCTCAAAGACTTAGCCGATCATCCTCGCACCGGAATACAGTGCCCTTTGTGGCCATCTGTACCGAGTCCACTGCCGGCAAGGCACCAGACACCCCACCCATCCCTGCAAACAGTTTGCGACACCTTCGGCGGATTCCGGCGATAGCGCCCGCATGGCGCGGCCGGTTTGCGACACTTTTGGGGCAGCGCTGATGGCTATCCGGCTCCGCACTGTTGACGGCATCCGCGTGGCGCTGTGCGCGGCGGAAACCGATGAGATGCCCGGCGACGTGTATCTCGATGACGGCGACCACTACGCGCTGGCGGCCAAGTTCTGCCATGACTGGCAGGGGCAAACGGTGGACTGGTCCTACCCCGAGGAATGGGCCGCCATGGCCTCACAGAAGCTCAGGGACGCGCGAGAGGAACTGCAACGATGGATCGCTGCCGGAATGCCGGACCCCTCGCCATGACCCCGCCGCTGTATCCCGGAGAGATCGCTGATGGCTGAATTGGACCGGCTGCTCAACAAGGTCTACGAAGCCATGGAAGGCTCTGAAACCTCGCTGGACTATTCCGAGCGCCACAACATCGCATCGGCGGCCGTCCTGACCATCATCGATGACGAGACGGCAGGGCTCATAGCTGAGCACTTGGCACCACGTATCGAAGGCAAGACAGTGGTGGAGATCGGCGGCGGCATCGGCTTGCTGGCACTCCACATGGGGCACATCGCCAAGCGGGTCTATTGCATCGAGGCCAACCCGATGTGGTCGTGGTGCTTCGCCGGGACGTTGCTGGCGTCCAAGCCCAAGAACGTGTCGTTCCTGTTCGGGGCGGCCGACGAGTTTGTCGGCACGATAAAAGGCGACGTGGCGGTATTTTGCACCCATTCCGGCGTCGACACAATGCGTCTGGTAGCGGCTCAATTCGCTCCAGTCGTGGTGGACTTCTACGGCGAACTCATCGCCAGCAACCCGGATTGCTTCGATGCGCTGGCGCGGGAACTGAGGAAGTCCGCATGACCTATCCCGTACACGGGCGGATTGAGAGAGGAGGGTGAGATGGAACGTGCTTGTCCGACTTGCAGCGGGGACGGCTGGATGCCAGCCTATCGGCACACATCACTCTGTCCACCCCGGCGCGTACCCTGCCCAGATTGTCACGGGACGGGCATAGACCAGCCATCTACCGAAGCCCGCCCCATCGCCTCCACAGGAGATGAGAATGACTGAGCCGAGGCGGATACAGCTTCGTCGGACGCGCGGCTGGCGGATGCCTCCGAACACTGTGAAGGCTGATCGCTCAACAAGGCTCGGCAATCCGTGGCGTGTCGGCGAGCCCTTTGTACCGAATGCTGCCGAGGCAGTACACATGTTCCAAGTGCGATTGCCTGGCGGTTTTCTCTACCAAGCTCGACCGCCGTATCCTGAAAGCCACATGGGTCAGATCGTGGCTAGACTGCCGGAACTTCGCGGCAAGAATTTGGCCTGCTGGTGTCGGCTATGCGAGCGCCACGCTGACGGCAAGCCGTTCGGCGAACACTGCCCGGACTGTGAGCCGTGCCACGTTGATCCGCTCGGGGAGATTGCCAACAGGAGCATTCGATGACTGATTCGAAGCGGAAGCCAACAGCTTTTGAAATCGCTCATGCCTTTCTCAATGATCCACCAGAATATGTGTTTGCCCCAGGCACCCCGCTCCCGAAGCGTTGGAAGGATCGGACTGGGCCTATTCGGGTGATGTGCGAGCCGGTGGAGGGGTATGTCATGGTGCGACGCCCCGGAGCCATGCCGTTCGTCCTGCATGTGTCGGAACTACTCAATCAGGCTAGGCATCCGACACACGGGCCATTCCGCTTGTGCGACCCAATTAACAAGAGAACCGCCAACCGGAGGACTGACCATGGCTGACGCGACGGACGAACTTCATCCGTATTATGGGCCGTGCGATGCGTTTGGACCGAACATGACGTGTTCCGAATGCACCGGCCTGCTAGAGCGCCAAGATGGCAGCGTCATTGAAGGTAGATCGGGGACGTTGGTGAAGCACGCCCCTATATCTACACGGATCCGCGCCGCTTGGCACGCTTTTTCTCGGAGTTAGGACCATGGCTGACACGACGGATGAGGAAGCGCTGGTGGAGACGGTGGCGAGAGCGTTCTGGGAATACGGCGGCTTTAGCAAAACGCCATGGGAAAACGTGCGCGAGACGGCCAAGCGGCCATTGCGACAACGCATCTGCGCCGCTCTTGCTGTCGCTGTTCCGGTGGTGAAGGCAGAGTATCGGGAATTGCTTGAGGATGTAGCCCTACAGTTCGCTTACCGTGCCGGCGGAAAGCAGAAGTCGCTCCGGTGCCTCACCACAGGTGGTCTCAGTACGCTTGAGGCCGTATTCGCCGCGCTCGGCTGGGATGACCCGCATTATGTCACAGAGGGCTACTGCGAGCAACCCGGCTGCATGGAATGGGCCACATGCGGCGCGAACACCAATGACGGCTACAAGCGGCTGTGCGGCGAGCATTTCCTGGCCGCCATTCGCGAGCAAGAAGGAGAGGGATGATGCGGTGCCATGAATGCGGCGGGCTTGGCGTCGTGGGGCGCTCGGTGCCCGAAGTGATAGAGTTCGGCTCTAGCCGATATGTTCCATGCCCCATCGCACCTTGCCCGAACCCAGACTGCCACGCGGGCCAGATATCATGCTGCGAAGTGACCGACGATCCAGAGGCCAACCCACAAGAGGGAGACTGACCATGGGCGTATTGAACGCGGCGTCAAAGCGATTGATGCCTGACCGCATTAATCTGGGGCAGCACGCCAACATGACAATGGCTCACCCGATCCTCCGGTGGGAGAATTGCGCCAAGCGGCCCGATGATGAAAACCCGGCTGGCAAGCGCACGGTGATGGGCTACCCCTTGCCGGACTGGCAGCGCCCGTTGGTGTGGACCGAAGCTCAGCAAGTCCGCTTTCTTGAGAGCGCGTGGTTGGGCCTGCCGCTGGGCACTTATACCTACAATCAGGTTGTGTTCGACAAGCACCGTGAGTTGGATGGGCTCTTGATCGATGGGCAGCAACGGATGTGGTCCGTGGAGCGATACATCACCGACTGTTACCCGGTTTTTGGCTATCGCTATTCGGAGATCACAGATATTGACCGGCGCATTTTTGTGATGAGCATTAGTTTCCCATGCTATATCGCCAGTTCCACCGACGAGCAGTATTTGAAGGACTACTACAACCTGATGAACTTCGGCGGCACCGCACATACAGAAGAAGAGAGGGCCTGACGATGGGCGGCAGGCTGTTTCGCGCCGCGGCGATCTACCTTACCATAGCGCTGGCGGCTATGGTGGTGTATGCTCTGTGGAAGTGGTTTGGAGGATGAAATGGGCTGGCAACTGGTAGACACTGCGCCTGAAGGTCAGGTGGTGAGCACTAAGATCGAGGATGAGCGCGGCATTCGCAATATTCAACTTCTGAAACGCGAGGGGCGCCTATGGTTCGTGCCAGACGGCAGCATGTATGTCTATTATACGCCGACGCATTGGCGTCCATCCGCCTAGCGGCTCACCGTAGCGTCGTGGAATCGGAGAAGGCGCAATCCGCATTGACTCTTCTCCAGCTCGCTCCGCTTCAGCGCGCCGATGAGCAGCATGACCTCAGCCTTCGTCATCGCCCCCGGCGGCGGGGCCGGGACCAGCTTATCGAAGCAAACCCGTATGTCCGTCGGCACGAACTGCGGCGGGATCGGATCATTCAGGCTAGGGCCAGTACCGGCGCACGCGGTCAGTATCAGGAGGCTTGAAACAGCCGCCGTTGTCGCCTTGCATTTCATCGGAGAGTTCCCTGTCGGTTTTGTCATGACGCTCCAGCGCTTCCCTGCCCTGTGCGGCCTGTTCGGCATCGGCCCGCGCGATCCGCTCCCGGCGCTCCAGCGTGCGCTTGAGCATGTCTACCTGGGCTTCGAGATGGCGAACTTGCACGGCGGCTTTGCCGTCCATGCGGCCCCAGATGTAACCGCCCGCTCCGGCTGCGCTGATGGCGATGCCTATGGCAACCCACATGCCGATGGGGCCGAGAATGAAGCCGAAAACGCGGGACCACATGGGCTCACTCCCCAATATAGCACAGTGGCGCACGGCCACGAAAATAATTTAGCGATTCGTGTCGATTTTTGTTGACGCTGGTGCGAATATGCGCCATATTAGGGTCATCAACAAGGGAGCAAGCAAATGACCGTCTCAGTCGCAGCCACCCAAATCACCGACCTCAAGGTCAACGTCCCCGGCGGTTACAAGCTGCTGAGTGGCTGGACTGTCCGCTGCGTCGCTACTGGCCGCCTGTTTACCGTTGACGGCGTTCACCCCTGGCTGCCGAAGGGTGGCAAGGGCGCGGCGCTTGAAGTCGAGGCTTCCGGCCTGCTGCCGAGCGCCAAGTTCTTGGATGCCCGCTGATGTGGGAGATTCAGAACGTCAACTGCGTCCGGTGGGGCAATGAGACCTACCCGACGCGCGAGGCAGCGGAGAAGGAACTGCGCGACTTCTGGCGCGGCGTCTCCGGGGTGGACCTGAAGAAGTTTCATGTGGTCAAGATTGAGGATTGCAGATGAGCAGACACCTAGACGTGGTTAGCATGACCGGGGCGGAATACGATGAGTTGGAAGCGCGCGCAGAAGCTGCCGACGAAGCCAACGCAGCGCTCGCCCGCGTCTGGGATGCGCTCGGGATAACCAGCTACGAGCAGGCCGGTGGCAAGGAAATCAGCGAGATTGTTGCCGCCATCCGGGCCGAGCGGGACGAGGCCCGCGCCATTGTGGTGCGCCTGCGGAAGCCAGACGAGGCGATAGTGCGGCTGCGAGCACGCCTCGACTCTGCTGACACCAGTGTCGATGAGTTGCAGGCACATGCGCAAACGCTTGAGGCCCAAGTCGCCACGCTCCGGATCGAAAATGAGCGGTTGGGCGAGGATTACATCAAGGCATCTGCCCGCCTGGTTGCGCAAGAGGGGAAACTGACCGTCTTGCGGACAGCCGCCCATGACCGCCGCTGATCTCCGCGCCTTCCTCGACCACATGGGCTGGTCAGAGCACGAAGCCGCCCGCCGCCTCGGATGCTCCCGTAACGGTCTACGGGGCTGGCTGGCTGGCAAAGAGGTGCCCCACTACATCGGGCTGGCTTGTGCGGCTTTGGCCTTCGGGCTGCCTCCGTGGCGGCCTAGTGAGCCGCTTTCCTGAGCCGCCGTTCGATGAACCCCGGCAACGGCCGTCCGCCGTCATCCCATCTCGCATAGATGGCAAACCCAGCCCCGAACATGATGATGAGCCCAATCACGAGACTGAACACCGTTCCGGCGCTGATAGACTGTTCGGCCTGCTGTGCGGCGCTTGCCAGTTCCGTGGTGCTATCGATCACGACGGCCGAACCAGCCATTTCAGATGCGACGGCGCCCTGCATGGTGCGGGACTTGATCAGGGTCTTACCGTGCTTCGTCGGCCTGCGGGGCTCGCTGGCGGGTGTTTCGGCCTCTACGGGCACCATGCCGGCCATGACGGGCTTCTGCGGCTGTACGGGCTCCTGTGGCCCTGCAGGGGCCATGAACAGTTCGCCCTCTTCCTTGCGGCGTCGCACCAGGCCCGGCAGCACACGTCCGCCGCCCTTGTTCCACAGCGCCAGGCGGGACGGTACACGATCAAATTGCCGGTCATTGACACAGCGCAGCACTGACGACTTGCGGAAATTCGTGGCGCCGACGTTGAAACAGAAGCTGACGAGCGCGGCAAACTCGTTGTCGTTCAACGGCACGCTCACAGCGTCCAGCACGGTGCGCTCGAACTTGGCGAGATCACGGCGTAGGATGGCTTCGGCTTCGGCTTTCGTGATCGTCATGCCGGGCGTCACCTGGGGCGCACCGGCTGCCGAGGTATGGCCGAACCCCACAGTAAGCACACCGACAGGATCGTAATAGGCCTTTAGGCGCAAACTCTCGTGGCCCTTGATGATGGCGATGCCGGTATTGTTGATTGGCATTGATATGCCTCGTGATCTTTGCTATTGTTTCGGAGCTTGGCGGCGGCGTGGACCCAATAGCTTGTGGATAGGCGACGGCCGAAAGACACGCCCCGGAGATTGACGTAGGTCTCACCAATAGACGACGGTCTGGTGGGGAAAACAGTGGAGCCGTAAACGCGGATGCCGGTTAGCCCCGGCCCGCCAAGCACTATGTCTTCTCCATCTCGCTCATCAGGCGAGCCAACTGCTCAATCTGCTTCAGCGCGATTCCACGTGAAACAGGGCTCCAGTAGAGCGAGCCGTCATCGAGTATGACGCGGAAGAGAATGCCGCCATTTCCGTCCGAGTAGTAGAACGGCACCATCCGCATCTGTGTGCCGTGAGTACGTGGCATCATTGAACATCCTCGGCATTGTCACACTTTGAGGGCGTTATCGTGTGACTGATCGTGGTGTCGGGATTCGCTTCGGCGTAGGCTTTGCTGACGAAGCGGCCGGTGATGGCGCTCCGGTAAACGGTGCGTGGTTGTATTCCGAATGCCTCGATTAAGTCTTGACACGCCCCTCTCCAGCAACGCGCGCGGGCGGTCGGGCAAGTTGCTATGGCCGACTGTTCTTATTACTGCCACAGTCTTGGTAGTAATACAGCAAGCAACATAATTGTTGCTTTTCGTTGCTACCTATGCTATAATACACTTGTCGCTGGGAAAGGCGACGTTGGTTCTTTGACAATGTGGAGAATGAAAATGGACTTGCAGAAAGCCCGCGCCGAGGCGGCTGAGAGATATGAGGCCATCGCTGCCTTATACCTGCCGGATGGCTGGACGGTGAAATACCGTAACAGCCTCAGTGGGCGGTGCTTCGGCATACGGAAGCACATCGATGCGCCACGGCCGCGAACCCGAAAGTCGCTCTACATTTTCCTGCATGAGTGCGCCCACGCTCACTTGCATCATCACCGTGGGAAAGAGCCCAGACATGTGCAAGAGATGCAGGCTGAGAAGTGGGCGCATGAGAAGATGCGCGAGAACCGGGTAGCCGTCCCGCGCGTAATGACGACGAGGGCCAAGGCGTATATTGCCCACAAGATTAGGCAGGCGGAACGACGTGGGGCCAAGGCAATAAATGCCGAAGCACGCGCCTTCGCCAAGCTCTGACAAAGCCGGTGCAGAGGGCGGGCGTTAACCGGGCCGCCCTCTTTTACTCCACCGCATTGTCCTGCCGATAGCGCCAGTACCAGTACAGCCCGCCAAGCTCACTTGCTCGTCATGCGCGCTTACGAAGCCACGTTAGGTAGTCGGCGCCCGTAGCGGCATCCTCGAACGCCAGCAGCGATCCCGTCGCCGGGTCGAGCACTGTTAGGATCGAGCACCCGTCCTGCTGTTCGATGATGCCGAGACGCCGGGCGTAGTCATCGAGGAACTTGTAGCCCCGCGCCCGGATCACGGTCTGGATGCGGCCACGGTCAGCGTTCTCGTAGCGATAGACGCCCCAGTTGTGACGATGCCCGCATACGTACAGATCGGCCTCGCCGCCCATCTTGGACGCCCGCAGTGGGCCATGAAGCGGATTCCACATGCTGTTGCCGGCGAAGTCGTGTGCAGCGAAGATACGAAAGTCTCGCCCGTTAGGAAACTTGAGCGAGAACCGCGCTTCCCAATCATGGCAGACGATCTTCTGTGTTCCGTGCAGCTTCGCCATCTGGGCAAGAATGGCCGCGCCATCGCCCCATAGGTCGTGATTGCCGAGCAAGTACACCAGCCATGGAATGCCGGAGTCGATCATGAGCCAGCGGGCCAGCTTGCGAGCCGTGGCGACAGACGTGTCCTGGTTGGCGTAGAGCTTCACCAGGCGGTCGGACCAGTTGTTTGTGCTGTCGCCTATGTTGGCACCGTATAAGCCGTCCACGGTCCTGCAAAGCTCGGCGTCGCGGATGAGCGCGGGCCAGTTACATCCGTTGTCATCGACGTGCGGATCGCCCATCCAAAGGATGCCAATCGGCTGGTTTTCCTTCACCTTGACGGTGAACCACGAATGGGCGTCGAAGCTCGCCTTGCGCTTCTGAAACCGCTTTGAGAGCAGTTCTATGATTTCTTTTGTCGGCACGTCGTCGTCTGGAAATGCCGGCAGTTCGATAGCGGACTCGGGTTCAGCCGCCGGCGCAATAGCGGCCTGCTGTGCCCGCTTTATCCGGTTCTGGAGGGTGCTGCGAGCGATGCCAAGGCTGTTAGCGGCCGTGGCGAGATTGCATCCAGCCGCTTCGTAGACACGAAGGGCCTCGGCAAGAATGTCTGCTGAGAGCGGTGTGTTACGGCCCATGTGTCCCGCTGGGCACGGTTGCGGGGATGCGCTTTGGCATTGATGGTCTCCTTCGTTTGTGGTACAAACGGCGAACGCGCCGGATGCTTGAACATCGCGGCGCGCTCTGACCACCGGAAGCGCGGGAGGCTCCCAATGGCTGAATCCAAGCGTATATGTTCCATTGATGGCTGCAACAGGACATTCAACGCCAAGGGGTTCTGCCTTCCCCATTACAAGCGCTGGCGTAAGTATGGCGACCCGCTTGGCAATGCGCCGCGACTATTCACCACTTGCACAATTAGTGGATGCGACAAGCCTCACGAAGCACGGGGTTGGTGCCAAACGCACTACGGTCGATGGCTCCGATACGGCGACCCGCAAAGAATTAACTTAACATACGGCGCTGTGGCCCGATACTTCCGCGAAGTGGTGATGACCTACGACGGGGATGAATGTCTCCAGTGGCAGTTCACGCGCCAAAGCGGTTACGGCGCGATTAAATACAAAGGCCGCATGTGGCATGTTTCAACAGTCATCTGTGAACTTGAATATGGACCGCGGCCGACTCCCGCCCATCAAGCAGCCCATTCTTGCGGTAAGGGCCATGAGGGCTGTGTTACCAAGCGGCATCTATCATGGAAGACGCCAGCAGACAACTGCGCGGACAAACTCCTTCACGACACGCACAATCGCGGTGAACGCAACCCTTTCTCTAAGCTGACCGAAGATGACGTTTACACCATTCGCTCGCTCAAAGGTGCCGTTAGCAATATGGCCCTTGGAAAGCGGTTCGGCGTCAGCGCAACCACCATCCACATGATACACGCCAGAGCCAAATGGGGTTGGCTAGAGACATGAGCTCCACGCGTCATTTTTGGAAGGCTCTCGCGTCATAACCTTCTTTGCGCCCGCATGACCGCCCGCGTCTGAACGCCTCTTTGTAGATTTCGGCTTCTCGCTCTGTCAGATCGTCAGGCACCGGGATGGCATCGATGGAACCGGCTGAGCCGTCAGCCTTCCGGCTGGTCATAGTGCCGACGAAGGGCCTCGATGGTTTGCGCGGCGCTGACATGCGTAATCCACACCCCACCGGCCTTCAGCCACAAGCGGCGGTATTTTTCCCAATCGTCGATCAGAACATCGCCGGTCAAGCAACGTCGGCATTTTTCGCTGGACCGGCAACACCAGACCTCAATATGATCACCAAGATGCCTCTTCGCCCATGCTCGCTTGTTGTCTGCCGCCTCTTCCACTGAGCGCGGCACGCCAGTCAGCACAATCGGCTTGCGCGGTTCGATGAATGCCCACAATTCGTCGAAGTCCGGCATGGGCGGAATGTTCAGATAGAAGTCCTTGACCTTGCGTACCGCTGCCCAATCGACGTTATCGAGCCGCTTGTCCGACCTTACGCCGAACACTGCTTCATGGTGGGCATCGAAGTCGGCCAACACGCCGTCCATGTCAACGAACAGTTGCGCCATCGCCTAAGCATCCTGCTCCAGGTGCGGCGCCGTCTCCTGTCGAGGCTTTGGCGGCATAGCCGGGGGCTGCGGCAGCGGATGGAACTGCGGCGCATTGGTGTCGAGCGACGGCTCGTAGCGCATCATGAATTGCCCCTTGGCGTCGCCCACGGCCTCGTCTTGCAGCTTGGCGATCCGGTTGGCGATGTCATTGTCCCAAGGGTACACGAGGGGCCACGGCTCGCTGCGCCCGGCATCGATGTAGAGATAGATCGCCTCATCCTGTACCATCTTGGCGGCGAGTACCCGATAATCCCCGGCGCCGATCTCCCAGGCCATGGAATAGGGGCGGTGCTGGCCGAGAGCCTGTATCCCGGCGGCCGCGATGGCCGGCACACCGAGCAGGAACAGGGCCACTGCGGCAGGGCGTGCCCACGTATCGCGCCTCGACCAGACGGCAAGCCATGCCGCGGCGGCGAACAGCAAGATAACGAGGACGGCAAGGTACGTTGTGTTCACGGTGTCGCCTCGCATCTGGTCTCGATTTGCGTCGCGCCGAGATAGGTCAGTGTCCGCGCCATGCTCACTCCCGTTCTCTCGCATTTATGCTGTGAGGAAATGTCGCGGGCCTCCATGCGGATCGCCACGTCCACTCCCGGCACCATGGATCCGGTGTAGATGCCGGTGACGATGAGCAACCAAGTCATTGGGGGTTCTCCGGGGGGGCGGGGGCGGTGGTCTCATGGCTCGTGCGGAGGCCCTGTCGCGGACACGTCGGGTTTCGGCACGTCTGCTCAGATGTCGGCGGACACATGCAGCCTGTCGGGATGAGCGGTTGAGACCACGACTGGCCCCAGCGCTGATACGGGCATATGTGCAGTGCGCCGTGAGTGTACTGTCCGCATTCGGGACACATGGGATCACCTGTTGCCATCCTACTCGCCCTCCTTGCTCGTGACGGTCATTGCGCGCTCCCTGGTACGCCACTTCATAACGAGCACCCCATACAGAAGCCCGCCATGAAGATAACCCCCGGCCCCCATATTTCATTCCAAACAACTACCACGGCACGGCCTCCAGTACGGCGAGCCCGAGCGCGGCATAGGTGGCGATGAACACCAACAACAGCAGCAGGACTAGGGCTTTCATCGGAACACCAACCAACACAGCCCAAAGATAAACATCAGATTAACGACACTATCAGCCACTTCAGCCCATGTCACAACATCTCCGGGCATGTCAGTGCATATACTGCGTGGCGAAGGCGAGGCCGCCAATTAGGCACATGCCGGCTACTACGGCGATATAAACAGTGCGCGACTGCCCAATCACCAGCGCTGTCCCGGCGGCCGAACCAGCCATGATCAGTCCGAGATAAAGCGTCCCTATAACAAACGCCGTAATGCCACTCATTTCATCCTCCGTTGCGTTCACAGCAGCCATCCGATCAGCACGCCGAGCACCATCGCGGGAATCCCGAAAATGACAATGCATGTCAAAATGATGGACCATAGCGACGGTCATTCACCCATCTCAGCCTCTCCATCCAGACGCCGCGCGCAAGGGGCGGAACACGGCGTTGAGGCTGTCCGGGACCAGCTTGCCCGTGGCATCGAGCCTGAACCGCAGCGCCGTCTTCTCCTGCCCGTTGGAGGTCAGTTTCAAGCTTGTCGTGGCGATCTTCTTCATGCTGGACTTGCCCGGCGCTCCGGTATTGACGCTGATCTCGACATGCACGAGCACCGGCACGACGGGCGCTCGATATGCGTGGACGTTCACGATGTACTCGCCCGGCGTGATGCCCCTGGTGTACGCATTCTCGTAGTTGAGCGGAGTGGCGTCGGGCGAGTTGCCCAAATCGTCCCTGAGCAGGTTGAACAGGGTCCCGCCCTTGTTGGAGTAGCCCACCGGCCTGATCTCGCCGGGACCGTAGACCCATAGGTCAATGTCTGTGTTGCCTTCCGGCCATGTTATGGCGACGACGAGATTGCCGGGCGGTTCGGCTTCGGATTCGTCGTTCGGCGGATTTATGTGGGGCAAAAGCCAGATCAGCATCGCCACGAAGCCCAGCACGAACAGGAACAGAAGATCGCGGAACACGATCCCGACTGTACGGGAGCCGGTCATGGGGCGTCCTTGCGTGCGTACTCCCACGCCTGAATGCTGAAATAGAAAGGAGTCCACACAGGCCACCCCAACGCAGCCACAACCGACAGTGCGCCTGCACCGCCAACGCAATACTCTGGGTTCTTTGCCGTCACCACACAGTGATTTAGGTTGGGATGATATATACCACCAAACGTCACAACCCCGCCAAGGAGATAGGCGATAAATATTAACGTGAACACCCTGTCCGACATTGCTCAATCCACCGCCCGGACGTTCCCGACGCCCCGTTCCGCCGCCATGCGATCTCCCCAGTACACGGCTAGAGCCGTCTTGAGCATCCGCGTGTTGACCTCGTGCCAGAGCGCCAGAGCAGCCCCAAGCAGCGTCGTATTAATCGCAATGCGCATTCCTGCCATGAGAGTGCCGACCGCCGCCTGAGCGCCGTCAGCGCTGCCCAGCGTGCTTTGATCGACGGCTGCGAGCGCTGAGGCAAAGCCGATCACGGTTCCGAGCAGGCCGAGCGCCACGAGCCATTCCGCCACGTTGCTCAGCCATGCGACCTTCGCGGTATCCTTGGCGGCTTCTGCCTCAACCGCTGGTGTCGCGCCGATCTGCGTGGCCTCGTTAAGCCCGCTCGATACGACGACGATCTCCTTTAGTGTCCATGTCCAGCCAATGACGAACAGGGCAAGGATGCCCCACGTTATCGGCGCACCCCCTTCGATGACGGGTCGGACGAGGCCGTTGAGCCAGAGCGCGGCAGCGAGCGCAACGGCAAGGGCGTTGAAGATCAGGAATCGGTAGCCTAGAAGATTGTTCATTACTCAAACTCGCTTGAGCCGACTTCAGTGACGCGCAGCCACTCGCCAATAACGTCCTTCATGCAATGCTGGCAAAGGTCGAGATTGAGAAAGTTCATATCGCCGAAAATCGAGGCGTATCCTGCCACAGTATGGTAGGATAGAAAGGCTTGCGTTTCGAAGCCGTTGGGCTCGTCGCTGCCTTGGCGGCCACATCGGTCGCAAACAAGGTCAACGACCTCGCGGTGCGGGACTTCGCCGTAAATACGCATCAGCTATCCGTCCCCGGGATTGGCGGCTCCACGTCGGTCCAGTGCTTGCCTGTCCCCAGGACGCAGGACGTGCCATTCGGCGTACTTACCAGCACGGTCCATGAGCCTTGCGAGGACGTGAACAGCTCCAGCACGCCCATCTCGCTCTTTTCGAGACCAAAGCCGGTCTGACGCTCGCCCCATGTCTTGGCGAGTTTGCCGACGATGGTGGCACGCTTGCCGCATGTTGACGCTGGACCATGACTTACCTGCACGATGAGCGGATCGCCAGTCACTGCCGCTTCTTGCGGAGGCGCCATGCGGGCAGAGACGGCGAGACCGACCACCACAACGCAAAAGGCCAAAAGGCCAGATGACAGCAGAGCGTGAAAGATGGTGCGCCGCATGGTGGCCTCCTCTATTGACAATCGCCCTATGACTGACTACGATAAGGCCCACTCACGGCCCTGTCAAGGCCGAATTGACCGCAACAGGCGCAAGAATGGCCCGCAACATAACCGTGAAGGCTCGGATCGAGGAGCCGGTGAAGGAAGCCCTTGAAAACGCGGCCAAAGATGACAGGCGCACTTTGTCGCAGGTCATTGAATTGGCCGTGATCGCCTATCTCAAGGATAAGGGTTACCTGAAATGACGACGGATCAGCATTCCCACGTCTACATCGTCGGCGCGGACCATGGGCTACTCAAGATCGGGAAGGCCAACAAGCCTGAGCAACGCCTATTAGCATTGCATCGGCCAGGCATCCGTTTGTGGGTTATTGACGCGGTTCCAGTTGCCAGACGGGAAGCGCTTGCGGTTGAGCGCTATGCCCACTACCTTCTGCGCGAAAACCGCAAAGACGGCGAATGGTTCGATGTCACGCGCAACGAGGCCATCAGCGCCATCCATGCCGGCCTTGAAGCAGTTCGCGCTGGCAAGACAGCGCCAAAGCCATATGAACTGCGCTGGCTGATTGCCGTGGGCAACGCGCTGGCCGACCGTGTGGATAGCTGGCGCGGCAAGCAGCGCCCGATCCCAAATCGCTCAGAAGCGGTGCGCCAGCTTATGGAGAAGGCACTGGAGGCCGAGGGCGAATGACCGCCAAGGTCATCCCACTTCCAGCAGCCTATTGCGTATACGTGCTCGGCCCCGAGGATGGGCCGCAAAAGGTTGGCGTTTCCAATGACCTTCGTCGCCGTCTAGTCAGCATTCAGAACGGCAACCATCTGGACCTCTGTGTCGCCGCCGCGATTCCGGTTCACCGCTCCGAAGCGCGCACGGTTGAGAAGTTCGCCCACAGGCTCCTATGGGAGTTCAAAATTCGCGGCGAGTGGTTCGATGTGACGCCAGAGCAAGCCGCTGCGGCGGTTATGCGGGCCGTGGCCGCTCTCCGCAACGGCGAGGAAATCCCCTGCCCCAAGCACGCCGGAACAATCAATGTCCGTCTGTCCGAGGCGTCCCTTGCGCTACTGGAAGAGGCTGCCGCCGAAAGAGGACTGACTGTCTCTTCGTTCATGCGGATGGCGTCGCTGGCATGGGCACGGGAACGGGGCTATCTGAAGGAGGATTGACAATGGATGCAAGGACCGATGACCTGATCAGACGGCTCGCTGCCCATCTGCACCAGACCGAGATCCCCGATATTGCCCCGGACGGCCACGAGCACGAAGCAACATTCGCCCTGCTTCTGGAGGAGTGGGGACGAGAGTTCTGTCTTGGATACGATCCGTATCAGATCGTCGAGGCGCTGGCACGGCGTGCCGTCGAGTTTGTGCGAGCAGAGGGCGAACAGCCATAACCCGCCGGATTGTCCGGCCCGTAACGAAGGAGAACGAAGATGGTAATGCCGCCACCGCCAGCGCCGCTGCATCCGTATGCGACCGAGGAAGATCGGATTGCCTATGAGAAAGCCATGGTGCGCTACAGGCGGGAGTTAATGGCAGTGCCCGTGGTCATGGGGCTTATGGTGCTGATAACCGCACTAGGCGCGCTCTGGCTAGGCTTTGCGGTCGGGCTGTCATCCTAGTCAGGCTTATCCGGCCCGTTCATCGGAACAGGTTCGGCGCCAGGCTCGCCGCCACACCGCCCACCGTGGCCGAAACCCCGACGATGAACAGCAACGCTTTCTTGCCGCCTCGCACCGTCAGCAGTGCATCCCTGATCTCGCGGACATCGGAGCACATGCCCTCCACGGACCGTTCGATCGCCGTCATGCGGGCCTCTAGCGCGCCGATTTCGCGTTCCGTCATGGCGGGTTTCCTTGTGGTGCGATGTGATGGAATGCCGTCTCAGCGGCTCAGCGCGAAATCCGGGAACCGCACATGCGAGCTTAGATCGTCACCCCGTAGCGAGTTGCCAGATAGGCTTCAGCCGTGTTGCGGTCTGCTGTCGAGAGCACGGTGGAATAGCCCACCAGACCGTACACGCGCCCCAGCAGATGCGAGGTGGGAGCACTTCCGGCCTGGCCGACACGCATCCCATTGACAAACACCAGGCTCGACGGATGGCCTGTGCCGTCGGCCGAATACACCCGCTTTTCATCTAGCGTGAAGGCGGCAGTCTGGACCTGGTTGTTCCAGATATGAGTGCTGTCGGCCAGCGATCCGTTGCTGCCCTGGTTGGTGCGGAAGCTGGTGTCCGTGTTGTCGCGTTGCAATGCCGAGTAGACGCCGGTGCCGGTATCGGACGATCTCGTCACCAGGCCCGTCCAGATGTCCGTTCCCGTGTCGATCTGGGCCACTGCGATAACAGTGCCGCACGGGGTATTGCCTACAGCATGTCCGAGGTTGTCATTCACCCCGTCCAGCTCCAGGTAGTAGAAGCCCCCGGCATCCTGTCTCAGGATCGGCTTGTTGGCTGCCGTGGGCTGACTTATGCCATAGGTTCCGGCACCCACCTTGTCCGCAAGCGAGCCGACGACGCTGCCCACGGTGGACTGCGTTCCGCTGAAGGCGCTGCCCTCCCACATCGTTGTTAGGTCCGCCACATCCAGCCACCACGCGGGTGAGCCGAGTTCGGCGGGGATGTTTGACGTCGTAGGCGTCACCGCCTTGGTGGCACTTGCCGTTCCGGTCCCTACCGCATTGACAGCACGAATTGCTACACTAATCTCCACATCGTCAGTGAGCCCAGACACCGGGTAGTCCCCCGTCACAGTGTCACCAAGCGATACTCCCGCCCCGCCGTCGATCTGATATTCGAGGTCGGTGAGCGCGCTCCCACCATCATCCGGCAGAGTCGTAACCGTGATGGTGATGTCCCCGCCGGTTTCGTCGTCGGCCACCGACCAATCGCCAGTACCGAACTGTGCCGGGACGGTGAGCGCAACCTGCTGCCACAGCGTAATGTCGACTTCGAACGCGCCCTTGTCGGCGGCGTCGAGATAGATCGCAATGCCGAACTCCTCAGCACTGGTAGATGCACTCAACGGATCAGGCAGATCTCCGATGAACTCGTCATCCCACGTTTCGCCATCGGCGCTGGTCCGCAGCGTGTAGGTCGAGCCATCCTCGGCGATCTCGATCTGCAACCAGTTCGGCCCGGCCTGCGTGCCATTCGTTGCAGCGCCGCCGTCAGTTTCGTCCGTCGCTTTGAGATTGGAGAAGTTGTTGCCCGAGACCTTATAGGCATTCAGGCCATCGTTGCCGTCACCGCGCAGTCCGGCAAAGTGGTATTTCTTCGCTTGCTTGAAGCCGAAGCCCACCATGGCAAGGTCGCCACCTTGGCTCAGCCCGGAGAAATCCGGGTCATAGGTCATGGTGTAGAGCGCGCCGGCTTCCGGTACGCCTATCGAGAACAGAAACTTGGCGAAATTAGACGTGGTGCCGCCGACACGTTTGCCATTGCCATGGTTTATGATCGTCGGCGCGTCAGCAAACCCGCCGTCGTAGATCATGGTCCCCTGATCGAGGCCGTCTGCCTCGCCATCGGATTCCGATGGTTCGTTAACGGGAATCTCGCCACCGGCCGGTGGCCCGCGCCGTTGATTGTTCAGGCCGAGCCGCAGCCCTCTGGGCAGGCTTACCATGATGCAGTCCTTGTCAGGAGATCGTGCTTAGGGCGGGAAGCGCGGCGGGCTCTTGCGCCGGGTATACCGTGAACGTGCGAACGCACCAGTCGTCAGGCCACCACGACCATTCTTCAAGCGCCCACAAGGCGATTCGTACCGGCGTGAAATCATGTGCCGTGTCGTGGGTATCCGTGTCTGCCGTGCTGCCGTTGGTCGACATGGCGTATTGCCGCGTTGTGGTGATGTCGCGAGCAATAGTCGCTGCGCAGCGCTGCGGCTGGGCGAGAGGTGTGTTGAAATTATCGGCCAATGGCCCGAATGTGAAACCAGCCCCATCCGCGATGATTACGCCGGACCCACCACCAGCAGCGGATTCCACGGATAGGAACTCGGTTGATAAGTCAGGGTCTGCATTATCAAGATAATATACATGCAGCCCGGCGGTGCTTTGCGCCAGATTGTCGTCTATGGGCTCGAACTCGGTGATGATGGTACAGCCGTTCGCCAGGCCATCCGACAGCACCGTGAACAGGTCTCCGATGGCATTCGGTGAATGCTGCCCAGCAGCCACGCTCGATATGTAGAGACCTCTGGCCTCGATCTTGCTTATATCGAAGGTGCCTCCGAGCAGATTTGAAACGGCCTGATGCGATCCGGCGTAATATACCCCGTTGAGAAAGTCGAGATACGCCAGCGCGCCGGCTGGCACATCGCCAGCCGCTGCAGCAATGCCTCTTTTGTTGCGGCTACGCAGCAGGAACGCCATCAGCTCACAGTCGCCTTGATGCCGAATATCCAGTCAGCTATCGAGCCGTCCTGGTCGGAGCCGTCATCCGGGGCCACAATGGTAAGAATCGATCCGGCATCTACATCCTTGAGCGTGCCGCTTGTCGTGGCCCATGTCGCCGCGCCGGCTCCGTCTATCGTCACCGTGCCTATCTCAACATCATCGTCGCGAACCGATATTTCATAGCCGGTGAAGTCGGAGAAATCATCTGGGTTCGTGCCGCCGCTGGCTACCGCGCCGTCAAAGTTTGCCGGAATGGTAATGTCCCGCAGAATGGGCACCCGATCAATAGTGGCACCTGCGGCCGGGGTGGCGTCGAGCACCAGAGTGAAATCGTAAGGAGTGCCGGTGACAACGCCGAATAGTTGGGCGTAAAAATTCCCATCACTGTCTGATGCGTCGGCGTCGAACGTTGAATCGCTGGTATGATTCTGCAGAACGATGTAGACGCCATCGTCCTCGACGAACACCACGTCATTAGTGAAATAGCTCGTGGTCGCGGCCCACTCCCCGCGCCATGCGAATACCGCCGTCGGCAGCGTAAAGGTGTACTGGGTGCTGTCGTCCAGCGTGATTCTGATCTGCGACTGACTCGGCTGGGTGACGTTGGCAATGCCGTTTGCATCGGGCGGATTAGTCTCGACTGTCGTGAGCCGACCGTCGAGATCGGAAATATTGCCGTCATGCTCGGCGACATTCAAAGGCCCGCCCTTGACGCTGACATAGGTGATCGTCATGTGGTAGTCCTATTCGACGGTTAACTTAGACCTTCGCGTTCAAGCAGAACCGACAACTGTGCGCCGCCATCCGTGCCACCCTTCCGTTCCGTGCCGCCACTCAACCGGATTCCCCGCGCAATGAAATTCACGCCGACGCCGCCTGATGTCGTAAATGTGCCGGTTACCCCGGCCATCACGTATGTATGATTAGCACCGATGTCGATCATGTTGATACCGGGTTCTTCGACCCCGACCTCATATCCGGTACAAGTAGCATACTTGCGCGTACCAAATCCGTCGATGCAGTCCGGCGATCCTGTGAAAGTATCGCTGTACAAGGCTAACTCAGCTTCCAAGACATCTAGAAACTTGTTGCTACTTGACGGAAGCGGTATGTCCAATTCAGCGCCCGTCGGCGGCGTCCACCGCAATGCCGGCCCGCTGACACCAAAACCGCTAGTACCGCCGCCGGCGCCGACATGCTGAAAATATCCGAATCCGAAGGAGGGCAGCGAGGGTAAAGCACTGACATCAACGCCCACTGCACTTGCGGAAACGAGCGTGCCCCATGTACCATTCACGCGAAGACGAATAGCAGTCACAATTCCAGAACTCGGATTATCGTATTCCATCTGTGCTTGTGTGACATAGGTATTCCAATAGGGAGGAGCCGGCTCTGGAACCGTTCCATCGCAACTCAAATCTTGCGCCGGGCTATTGTTGTTCCCCAAGTTAATAATGAATGTAATGTGCGTCGGGATTGACGACCACCCCACCTCGACAATCGCCTGCCACGGATCGAGAACGACCGGATTGCTCAAACTGCCTGGCATTACGCACCAGCCGGGAAGTCGGCGAAGATCGGTTGGTTGTCGAGTTGAACCTCGCTGCCATCGGGCCGCCGGTAGCGCGCCTGCAGGATGCGCTTAGTGATGACGTACTGCTCGGAATCTTCCGGGTTCTCGACCCGGACATCCTCAAGCTCCCACCAGATCGCGGTGTAGATTTCTGGTGCTGCGTCAGGCTCGTCCGGTGGGTTATCGTTCGGCCAAGTGACCCTGGTCGTTCCAGTGAACTGACGGGGAGAGAAATTAGCCGGCCCGCCGATGCACACGCTGGCTTCCGTATCCTCGCCCGGCGCGCGCCGTCGCTTGACCAGCCGCTCGACGAGCCGCTGGGTGCGATCGACATAAAAGTCCACCAGGATGCCAGACGCGATAGTCATGCCGAACTCGCCGCCTCGGTATCATAGGTTTTGGGCACCATCAGTTGCGAGACCATAACAGGCACAGCAGTCTCGAACGGTCCCGTATTGAGCGGCACCAAGTTGATGCAGAACTCGGTATAGATCGTGTTCAGAGCCTCTTCGACGTGCTTCTTGTCATTGTAGAACGCCACATTCAGAATAGCCTCCTGCTCGTTCTGTCCGCCATTCACCGTGATTAGATTACCGTCGCTGTCTGGGATCAGTATATGCGCCGGCGTCATACCGAAGAAGTTTACCCCATCGTCGTTCGGATCGACGGTGAAATCGTCATAGGTGACGGAGCCGGAAATCGGCATGATCGTCGCCCCGCTATACGTCTGGATACCGGGCTCGAACACGCCCTCCTCGGCATAGTCCGGTGTACCCGCGACAGCAGACACCGTGTTGCCCTGTCCTATCGTGCAACCCAGCTTAACCGTGGCGCCGAATTGTCCGCTATTGGTGTCGCCGTACAGCTCGTACGCGATGATCTTGCCGGTGGCCTCGCCGCCCGGAATACGTTCGTCGGACACGGTTGCATTCTTGCGCAAGCTGAAATCGATCCCGGTAAGCAGATCGGTTTCGGCCGTGACCTCGACAGCCCTGGCACGAAGCAATATGTCCCGCCGAGCCCGTGCGATCAGCCATTGCAGCGATTCCTTGCCGCGATTGGTGGTGAAATAGGAACGCCGCCTTAGATCGCCCAAAGGCGTCACGCCATCCGGATTGTCACTGTCCGCCGGTTCGACAGGCTCCCCGACATGTGCCGAGGCGAAAACGAGCGTTTCGGGAGGCTGTTCATCGGCCTCGGTATCTATCGCCTGCACATCCGCCGTGAGCGTGAACGTCACGATCTCTGTGAAGGTTCTCTCGGCAGTGTAATTGACGTTCAGCACCGGCCAGAAGCGCCATAGAGGAAACTGCACTTCGGGACGGTTGTAGAGTTGCGTGGCGAGTCCAGAGAATATGATCTCCGGGGTACTGGTGATGAGGCTCCAGAAAGATTCAGCAATGCCGTCACCCTCGGCCAAACGCAGGCTCGTTTCGCCGAACTCCCAGCCTGCCCCGATGCGTCGGCCCTCTTCCGGCCACAGCCGTTCCACGGCTTCGCCGGTGTAGGAGCTGATCTTGTAGTTCGCGCTGGTGCCGGCGTCCTTGAAGGCGTCGATGAGCGTCTGGGTCAGGTCCACCGAGCCGGCCGCACGCTGCTGCCATCCCACTTCGCCCGTGACCTCGATTTCGCGGATCGGCGGCTGGCCTGGCTCGATGTTCACCCCATCGATGAACACGTCGTCCCCGGTCAGATCGATTGTCCCGTCCTCGCCGATGTTGAAATCGCTGATCGTCACGTCGTGAGTAACACGGTCGATATGCCATGCCGCAGCACGCGCATCTAACGCGGCATCGGGGTCATCCCAGCGTTCCGCGGCGATCCACACCCGATCCCAATAAGGCGCACCCTCTGCCTTAAGGGAATCGGCAATGGCACGCTTGATGGTGTCATAATCCGCCGGACGGGCGCGGAACGTGAACGTCACCTCTTCCTGGTGCATATTGTCGGGCACGGCACGGAGCCGGCCGAAGAACAGCGGCACAATGCCAGAGCCGGTATCCCACGAAAACCAGGCCCACTGCTCGCGGCCCGGCGCCAGCGGCCCGATGCGAGGATTGCGCATCGTCACTTCGAGCAGAGCAAAAGAACCCAATATGTCTTCTGCATGACGAATGCGGAACGTGATACCATCGATCTCGTCGATATCGGTAGCGTGATCCAGTTCCACAAACGTGGTTTCAGCCGCGCCGACCCATGCGAAGTAGAACGGGCCAGCCATCAAATTTGCTCAAGCTCGATCTCCCAGCCGATCGAGGCCTCCCACTCGGCATTCGTAACCGGGCAGGCCATGATCATCATCGAGAAGCTGGGGCGGTAGTATGTGTAGTCGCCCTCGACGCGAGACGAGTCGGCAACTACATTATGGGCCGCCGATTCCGTCGCCGTGAGGTAGGGGATTTCCGTGGCACAATTGACGGTGACGATGGCGCCTTTGCGCAAACCGTTTATCTTGGGCGCGCGTTGATCTGTGCATGAGATGATCAGACGGACCTTTTGCATCTGGCTCGGGGCCAGATTGCGCAGCGTGCCGTTCAACGTGCGGCGCGGGTAAATCGCCGCTTCGATGTCATCGAGCGTCTCGATCAGCCCGCGTGCCGAATACGGCGGAAGCCCACCGCCTGATATGGTCAGCAGGGTATCGTCAGCCATGTCTTACGCCCTGCTGCTCTGTTCGCGGCGGGCCACGCGCACCAGGGCACGGGCCACGTCGTCATCGGCCAAGACGGGGAATTTTCGGCCGGCAATGGTGATGTTGATGGGCTGGCGGGCCGTGCTGCCATTGTTTGTTCGTGCTTTGCGGACCATGCCACCGTCAGCGAAGGCAGGTACCGGCGACAGAGACTGCATGGAGCGGTCGAAGCCGTCCACAATGCCCCCAACGTTGAAGCCCCGCAGCAGGTCGTCCAGCGGCACCCGCAGCGAATTGAGCGCCGCAAAGAATGCCGGCCCGAAGTGCTCGACGGCAGCGGCCCGGATGACAAACTCGCCGTGCGACAGGCGGGCCATGATCGAGTCGCTCGTGCCGGTGCCAGCCCCGAACACCTGGCCGCCCTTACTGAAGCCGCCACCGCTACCACCTCCGCCCCCACCGCCCGAACTGGCCGCTGCCTTGGCGCTGGCAATAGCGGCCCTGAGCCGCGCCAGTTCCGCCGTCATGCGCGCTATGGCGGCCGTCACCGCAGAGGTGAGCCCGGCCAGGTCAGAACGTATACGAGCGAATGCGGCCGCGAACGCATCGGCGATGGCTTCCGCTGCGCTGGTGAACAGGCCGGGCAGAGTGGCCGCCGTGGTGGTTGCCTGTTCCTCGATGCCCGTGAATGCTTCGCCGGCCGCCGTGCCGAGTTGCGTAGTGCTGGCTGCTGCTTCCGCGAATGCCGCGTTGACGGGCTCTACAGCCGCCTGGGCAGCGGGAGCGATCTCGGCAAGGGATTCGGACACCTGGCCGACAGCGCCCTCCAGAGGCGCTACAGCGCCCCCCAGATCGCGCATGACAGTCGCAGTGGTGGTACCAGCATCGCGTGCCGCCGTGCCGACACCGCGCCATTCCTCTGGCACGGTGCGGATATGGGCCGCCATGCTGTCGGCGGCAGTCTCGACCTTCCCGCCTTCAGTGTCGGCCGTATCGCCAAGTTCCTTCGCACCATCGGTTGCGGGGGCGAAAGGATTGTCATGGATGGAGCGGATGTTGGCGGCAGGGCCGGGGAACTTGGAGATATTGGCGCCGGCCTCATCAACCGCGTTGCTGAGTTTGTCAACGTCGCCGGCTGAACGGCTAAGCCCCTTGGCATAATCAGCCGCCGCTTTCTCGCCAAGCGCCATCCGCTCGCGAGTCTCATCCACTTTGAGTCTCAGGTTGCGGATCGTCTGCTGATACTCATTGATGAGCTGCAGGGTGTCTTTAGGAATACCGAAAGCCGGATTGACCGAGCGAGCCTCAATCTCCTGCTGTACCTTGAGCATTGCCAGGCTGGCTTCGGCATTCTCCAGTGCAGCTTCCGCCGCTTGCAGATTTGCCTCGCCTAGACTCTGCACGGCTTCGGCTGCACCTGGGATCCCCTTGCGCGCATCGCTGATGGCCGTTTCCATCTTGGCGAGCGCTTCACGGTGAACATCCGCCGCTTCCGTGCCTGCCCCAAACGCCCTGCTTACAAGATAGATTGCGCCGGCCAGCAGACCGACCACCGCCAGGAACGCCCCTACCGGGTTAACAAGCCCGGCAATGGCCGCAGCAAGGCCGCCAGTCGCTATCAGCGCATTGAGCGCGATGAACCCGCGTGTGAGAAACGCGAGCCCGGTCGCGAACTTGCCCAGTGCCGTAATAAACAACCCGAGCGCAAACACGAACGGCCCAATGGCCGCCGCAACCCCAGCGATGACGATGCCCCAGCGTTTGACCGAAGCCTCGCTTTCGGAAAGGCCGGTCACGAAATCAGCTATCTTTTCCGCCAGTTCGACAACCACCGGCAGCAGCTCATTGCCGATAACGATGGCGAGATTGTTCAAGTTGTTGCGCAGCAGTTGGAATTTGTTGCTCGCCGTGTCCGCGCGAACCGTAAACTCCCGCAACGTCGACCCGGCAAAATCAGATTCACGCTCTACAAGTCCGAGCGCCTGATGCAGCGTACTTATATTGTTAACCAGCGGGGCGATTGCATCGATCATGCGCTTGCCGCCCAGCGCCTGGAGTACAGAGGCGCGAACGTGCGGAGCCAGCTTGTTGATACGCTCCAGCACCTCGACAATCAGACCGGCGCCTTCCGTCTGGATGCGCTTAGAGACCTCGACGGCATCAAGCCCAAGTTGCTGCCATGCTGCGGCTTGTGCCGACGTGGCAGATTCGCCGGCCGAAATTGCCAGGATGAGATTACGGAACCCAGTCGCAGCCTTCTCTGCCGGAACATTCGACGCCGCCATCGCCGCCCCGAATGCGGCAATATCCTTCGTCGCGATGCCGGCGACATTACCGATTGCACTGACAGTCTTTACAACTTGCAGAACTTCCGTTTCGCTCGCCGCCATGTTGTTGGCGAGTTGGTTCATTGCGTCGGCCAGAAGCCGGACCTCTGGCGTCGTCAGGCCAAGCGATGTCTTGATTTTTGCGAAGGCTGTCCCCGCTTCCTCAGCGGACAGATTAAACGCTACAGATGCCTGCGCAATCAGTTCGGTAAACTCAAGCAATTCATCACGCGGCACACCGGCCTGTCCTGCCGCCGCTGTAATAGCCGCGAGGCCCTCTGCCGCGACTGGCAACCGAAGCGAAAGTTCACGAATGTCATCGCCCATTTCCTTGAACGCCTGGGGCGTCGGGAAATCGACAACCTTGCGGACATCGGCCATGGCCGACTCGAAATCCGTCGCTGCCTTGATGGCCGCCGTGAACCCGCCGACGATAGGCAATGTGATGGCAAGCGATAGCGTGCGTCCGGCCCGGCTCAGTTGCCGGCCGGTCGTCTCCAGTCGCTTGCCGACGCGCTCCAGGTTCTTCTGTGCGCGCTGCAGCGACTTGGTGAAGCCGTCGACGCCCGTCTTGTTGAGGGCATCGGCGGATTTCTTGAGTTCACGGAACGCGACCTCGCCAGCGAGACCGAGGGCTTTGAGTTCCTTGCGAATCTCGTCGCCGCCCTCAAGCGCGATGCGCTGGGCAATCGTGTTCGGGCGTCGGGCCATTAGAAAATCCCGTCAAGCCGTGGTATGGTGGGGGAAAGCAAGGGAGGGTGTTGTGAGATTGAGCGGTCAGATTGCGCTCGCGGCTTTGGCAGTCGTTAGCGTATGCGAAGTCGCTGCAGCAGAAACGAAGTTCGAAGCGGGGCGTCGCGCCTATGCGCTAATGGAAGCAGGCGCGGAATATTGCCCCAATCTTGAAAACACATGGACGGCAGGTGCGATGGTCATGGAAGGATACAGCTATGACCCGCTGGTGAACGATGCCGAGATCCACCGCCTCTTGGCAGAAAAGCAGAAATTCTTCGAAACGTTCCGGAGTGTCCCGCGCGCTATCGTATGTGAAATGCTAATGCAGGAGTTTGGCCCCGGCGGGCGACTTCATCTATTCCAGTTCCGCTAGTCAGTCTTGAGATGCGCCGCGTAGAGGCTCGGCAATTGCGCCGCCGCACCTGTTACGATCTCGGTGATGTTGAATTTCTTGCCGATCGTTACGGAGTCGATGCCGACGAACAGCGGCACGGCTCGGATGGTGCCGCGTTTGCCGCCGGTCCCGCGTCGCAGTGCCGATAGCGATACCTTGCCACCAGCCCGCTTGGATGTGGATCGGATATTGGCAGCCAACAGCGGCGGCTTGCCGGCCCGCTTGATCTGGAACAGCTTCTGCCCGGTTCCGATTGCCAGGCGTTCCGGCGTGGTGCGGTGTCGGCCGATCTTCTTCGGCGTACCTTTCAGCGGTAGCCAGAGTTTGGGCTGCCCCTTGATCTGTCCACCTTCTTCAAAGATGCCGGCATATCCGATCTTGTGATATACCCACGCGGCGGCATTGGCCGATGGTTCGCGCTTCGGGAATACGTCAACCCGGAGCGTGTTCTGCCACTTCGGCCCGAACCCCGCAGAGGCGATGCTGGCCCGGCCCCCAGACTTGACGATATCGGCAGCCGTCTTGATGGCGGCCGTTCCTGCCTCTTCGATGGTGAGATAGTTGGCGACAATGGCTTCCTCGAAATCGCCTTCCGTCGTCTTGTAGGTGATGCGAAGACTCATGTGTCCTTGCTCATTTCATCGATGCGCTTCTTGACGGCCTTCCATTCGCCGCGCGCGCCCATCGCCATAATGGACAGCATCTCGCCGCGCTCTCGCGTAATTCTCTTCTGAGCAAAGTGGAGACGCCCCACGATCTCACGTGGGGACATCTCCATTACGAGCTCTTCGGAGTAGCCCGCGCCGATGAGGAAGTCTGCCGCTTCGACGATTTCGTAGCCAAATCCGCGCTGGATGGATCGACGCCGCTGAGGCCGCTTATGCAGCGGGTCAGCGCCACGACGAAAGGGACCGGACCGCGCGGCATGGTTAGACGCATCACCACGGCCATGAGGTCTAGTTTTTCATCGGGCGCAAGATTGTCGGCGATCTCCTCGGTGAGCACCTCCACGCCAGATGCAATGATAGCATTGGCAAGATCGTCAGAAATACCGATGAAGCCGCTGTCATCAAGTTTTTGGGTCTCCATCATCCGACGCAACTCGGGGAATCGAAAAACGAGTTGCGCGGCCTCGCTAAGCTTCAGCGCGCGCACCTCGATCTTGCTTCCACGCAGGTCGAAAGACTCAACCGGCTTGGCTATGTCAACGAGACCGAGGCCCATTACGCGGCAACCTCAGTCTCGACCACAGTACCGAACAAGCCGGAGAAGTCGCCGCTGTCGGCCTGGAGCACTTCACCGCTGAGTTCGACTTGGTTCCACTCGTCCGAGATGAAGCCATACTCGCCCTGCGGCTGGACCGACACTTTCGGCAGAGTGACGGTGAACTTGTTGCCGATATCATTGGTACCTACGATGCGGAACTGCCCGGTGATTTCCGAACGGTCGAACAGGTTGAACTCCTTGTCGCCGTCCGAGTTGGTCGCTACCGTAGTTCCGGTCCCGCCGAATAGCAGGATCGACAGGTTCTCGGGCGTGATCTCTTCCATGGTGAGCGTCATCGTGCCGCCGATCTCGGTCGCGACCGAACGATCCTTGGTGCGGGTTCCGCTCATGGATGAGAAATGGTCGAGGAAGGTGATGTTCGGCGTGATGCCACCGGCAGCGCAGTTGCCGACGTGGCGCTCAGCGGCACCATCCGGCGTAAAATAGACATCGGCCTTGCCGATCTGGTAGTTGAGGACGTTTGGACTTGCAGCCATGATTGGGCTCCTTCGGAAAGCCGGACGAGCCGGCAATGCTGGGATGCGACGCCATCGCGGCGTTGCGGTTGGCCTTGCCCACGGGCCGATTAGGGCAGTGAAAAAGCCTCGCTTTCAGCGGCGGCCATTCACGTTCACGAATGCGTTGGTGTGATCAGGCTACAGAGGACGCGAGCAGCCTGTAGGTGAACGCAAACACGGCATCGGTCTGGGCGATGTAGTAGCTACCATCGGTCAGGATGGTGACGTTACAACCCTCGTATCCCATCTCACCGTCGACAACGTATCCAGCAAGCGTGGCATCGCCTTCGATGGCCTTGATGACCTTGGCGAGCAGGGCACGACAATCCGGGCCGATGGTTTCAGGTGGCCCGGCAACGGCGATCACGACGGTAGGCGTCATCACGACGACCTTGGGGGCGCCTGGTGGCCTGCCCTTTCCTGAGCCGCGTTCCTGTACCTCTTCATCGCCGTCGAACACCACTGCCGATGGCAAGTCGCTGGCGGGATCGAGATTGAACAGATTGCGCCCGGCCTTGGTGACACCGGCAACGCCGTCTAGAATGGTCTCGACACGGCCAAGGATTTGCTCGCGCGGATCGGCCATGTCACGCCTTCATCAGGATAAGCAGCAGTTCGCCGTTGGCCTCGCCGGTCGGCGCCGGTCGCGGGCGGCTGGATTCGATATGCCAGGTAACATCGTTGATGGTGATCTCGCCGCCGTGAAGGTCGGATCGGACAAGGCTGGCGGCCGTCAGTTCCGACATGCGAATGATGGCGCCGGGGCGGATGTCCTGGAAGTCGACGTTCAAAGCCGCGCCGGCTCCGTCGTTCAGAACCACGCCGGATGTCTTATCGAGCGCGGTGACAGTCACAGCACCACCACCGTTGCCAGGCAACACCTGTGCCTCGACGCCGATCTCGTCGTAGATCGCGCTGTAGTGATCGGCCCAGTTCATGATTATGCCGTTGGGTTGGCCGGATTGGCAGTCAGCCGGAAATACCCTTCCGTGGCCACGCAATCGGCCCGGATGGTCCAGTATACGATTCCATCATCAGCCGTAGCGGTCTCGATCTCTGCCACCCATTCGCCGTCGCTGTTCTCCGTCATATCGGTTTCACCCGTGACAGTCGCACCGGCCTGCTGATAGGAGTAGTGCAACACCGGGCTTTCCGGTGTCGCTGCATCTCCGTTCTTGTCGAGAAACGTCGCGGCCACCTCGATGCACTGGCCCCGTACATGCACCGTGCTCATTTATTGCACTCCATTAGCTTGGCCGCATGATAACAGTTGTGCTGGCAGAGCGCACCGTTACTGATGCCGAAGGTTGCCTCAATGACACTACGGTCGAAGGGTCCAGCAATGACACGAACGTAAAAGGTTCGCGCAAAGATACGGAAACCGACGGAGCACGAAGAGATGCGCGGATGGAAATAGCGGGTAGATCAGCCGGCGTAACAACTTCGCCTGTCAGCGTGAACGTCAGGCTCGTTGCCGCTGATAGCCGGCCGGCCCCGCGCAAATCGGCCGTTGCCGACCACGTGATCGAGGAGACGCCCAGCAGCGCATTCGCTGCTTCGGCTGTCAGGTCTCCTGCCGTTGTGAATGAAAGTGCCGCCGCCCCGCCAATGGCGCCGGTGCCAGTAGCATCTCCCGCCGCAGCCAACGCCAGCGATGTGAACCCGGCGAGACGCCCTGCCGCGCTTATCGTGGCAGTCGTCACCGTTGTCAGCGCGACGATGCCGGATAGCGCCGCCGTTGCGGTCAGGTTCGCGGCAAGGTCGAACGTGAGGACCGTCTGGCCGCGCAACGCATCGGCAACAAACGGTGTCGCCGAGAGTGCAAATGTCAGCGATGACGCGCCGACTAGGGCACCATCACCCGCCAAAGACGCCGTGGCGTCGAAACTCAATGCAGTCGCGCCGGCAAGCGCGGCCGTAGCGGTCAAACTGCCGGTGATCGTGAATGCAAAATCGGTTGACCCGGCGATCTCTACAGTCGCGGCAAGCGTACCCGCCGTGACAAAGATCAGATCCGCCGTCCCGATCAGCGATCCATCGGCTGCGATGGTTCCCGACAGATCGAAAGAGATGCTTGCGGCCCCGAACAGTGCCCCATTGCCTACCATGTGGGCAGTGAGACCTAACGTCAGGTTCGCAGTGCCTGCGAGAGCGCCAGTTCCTTCCAGACTGGCCGCAGTAGTAAACTCCAGTGCCGTCGTGCCGGCAAGCGTGCCATCCGCCGCGACTTGCCCCGTGGTGGCAAAATCCAGCCCCGTGAGACCACTTAACGCCCCGGTGGCTAACAAGTTCCCGTCAGTGGCGAATGCCGCCTCAGCGAGGCCCACAAGCCGTCCCGTGGCATCCAGCAGGCCGCTGGGGGCAAACGTGACGCTGACCGAGCCTGCTATCGCCCCATCACCGCCAGGTGCGCCAGCATTGGCGAATGAAATGCCCGTCGTTCCGGCCAGTGCACCAAGACCACCAAGCGTCGCGGCCTGAGAGAATGTCAGCGACGACGTGCCGAGAATGCCGCTCGTGGCAGCCATGCTGCCAGACGTGGTGAATACCAGGCTCGATGCGCCGGCAAGCGCTCCTCCACCCTCCAGAGTGGCAGTTGTCGAAAAGGCCAAAGGCGAGATGCCAACAAGAGCACCGGCCCCGTCAAGCAGCCCTGATGTCGTGAACGCTAGTCCCGCCGTACCGGCCAGCGCGCCCGAACCGTCGAGCGTGGCCGTGGTCGTAAACGACAGTGCTGTGCCGCCGCTCAAGGCACCGTCTGCGAAGATCGTGCCGCTCGGCGTCCATGTTATGGCTGATGCTCCGACGAGCACCCCGATGCCACCCAACGCCGCCGTTGACGTGAACGCCACTGAGGACGTACCGGCGATTGCCGACGTTTCCGCCGCTGCCTCGGTGCTGTAGCCCGGCGGCGCAAACTCGCCGACCGCGAACTCGCCGACAGCTCCCTTGCCGACAACGCTCGGAACCACTCTCAGCGTTGCGGTGGCCGTGAAGGCATGGCCGACGACACCGGAAAGATGCCCAATGCCCTTGAGCGTGCCCGCTGCCGTGGTGGTCAGCGAAGTCGAGCCGTTTATAGGTCCAACAACTTCCGCCGTGTAGGTGCCGGTCAGCTCGGCAGCGAAGACCCGCTTCTCCAGCGTGTCGCCGGACTTGACCTTACTAATCCCGAACAGGATGTGGACAACAGCCCCATCCCAGACAGACGGACCCGCCGTGGTGTTGACGCCGGTAAATTCGATGACATCGCTATCCGTTGGGTCCGTGGTGGTGATATCGCTGGCAAGCGTTGCCGCATTCGTCAGGGGCGTCGTGCCGTCGGACTCGAAGACCCGCGCCGTTAAGCTATCCCATGTATTGACCTGCGTGCCGCTCTGCAGCGCATATCGCAACTGGACGAATAGCGTGTCCATAGTGGCGAAGTCGCCCGGCATGGCACCAAGGGCGAAACTAGCCGTGCCGGTATGGTTCGAGTTGGTCGCGTCATGGACGTTGGTGGCGTCGCTAGCCGACCCGATAACTTGCAGGACCGGCTCGGCTCCGGTGATCGCGGTGGCGCTGACGTTGGTGAACGTGCCAAGCTCGAGTATCCCTACATCAGCCATCAGCCCGTCACCCCGCACTCAGCGCAGGTATGGCCTTTCGGCGGCCAGTCACCGCAGCAATGCACCCCAAGCCGCTCGCCCTCCCGCGTCCAGAACGGTTGCACGTGCGCGACATAGGCGGGATCAGCATAGACCGCCGGCCATGATCCAAGCCGTCTGTATAGACCACAAGCCCATCGGCGACCCGGCACCGTATCTTTCTCCAGGAACCGGCAGGGCTGGCCGTCGATCCAACAGCAATGGTCAGCCGCGTTCCCAGTGCAGGCCGCCATGGTCAGATCGCGTACCAGATGCGCCAGCACAAGCGGATGTTCGCTATGCGGAGCGTCGCGTCGGGATGATTCCGGCCCAATCGGTACCCATGACTAGACCGGATACACACCGCTAAGGCTTAGCTGAAACTCTGTACCGCTCGGGAACTGTGTCGGGCCGGCCAAGGCGGTTGCCGAGGAACCAATAACGCGGTCAAAAGACACGAAAGCTGCGTTGTTGAACACCTTGGCCGTCAGCATCTTGTCGCTGCCAAAGACAACATTGCTGATTTGCGCCAGAGTCACAGCAGTATGGGAATTGGCCACACTGAGCGATGTGACCGGCAAGTCGTCAATCCGCGCCGAACCACTGGCCGTCGTGTAGGTCGGCTCGAAGGTGAGTTGGGCGCGGAACCACACGAAGTTCCCGAAGCGGATATATCGGCCAGTCTGTATGGTATAAGCGACAGACAGGTCGCCCGGCGTTGAGAAGGTGAACGTCGGCACGAATGACGTGCTAGCCGTGTAGCTCAGCAGCGCCCATGTGTCGGTGCCGGTGCGCCGGGCGACGCCGGTGCCGGTCAGGGCCGCGATGGCAGTAAGGTCGGCGTCGGCGGGCTCCTTCTCTGTATCCAGTTCCTCAATCGCCGCCTGCACGTCCGTGGCCGCGATGCTGCCGGCTGGCGTAAACGGAAGAGCTGCGGCATTCTCCGGGATGTCCTCGGCCGCCGCGACGATCCTCACCTCGGCCCCACCGGCGAGCGTCATCTTGGTCGTGCCCGCCGTGCCTCCGATCTTGCTGTTGAGCACCGTATCGCGGCTCAGCGTCGTGCCGCTCACCGTGTAGGTGCCACGACCCATCTCGAAGTCGGTGCCTTCGGTGATGAGGTACGTCACCACATCGGCGTTTTGCACGCCCGCCTCGGCGAAGGTAAGGAACACATCGGATAAGGCCGCGCCGAGCGTCACCGTGCCCGTGCCGGTCGTGGCCGTGGTTACGGCTACGCGGTTGTAGAGCTTGGCCATGGGGGATGACGCCGGATATCAGCTATCAGTCAGCCGTCACGTCCAGGTCGCCGATGGCGAACTCCGGCGTGATACCCGTCGATACCGCAAGCGAACTGTCCAGCGCACCATAGAAGTCGAGGTTGCCGGCGGCGGTCTCAGCCGAGCCGATGCCGAAATGCGTGATGGTGTTCGACGAGCCCGTGCATTCATCGAAGGTGATCGCCGCCGCGTTGTCGGCCGTGTCGCCGCTCACCGTCCAGCCTGCCCCGGAACGCGCCACAGACTTGCGCCCATAGCCGGTATAGGTCGCCTCGCTGGTTGTCTGGTCGCCATCCTCGCCGGGTTCGGCCGTATGCAGCGAAATCCATACCACCCCGGCGGCTGCCGATGGTTGTAAGCCGCCCGCATCGCCGATATTGGCCGCAGCATCGTTATTGAAGTACAGTGCCAGCAGTTTGGTCTCAAGTGCATTTGTCGCGCTCATGGTTTAATTCCTTCTAACAGTTTGATCATGACATATGATTGGATGCGACTGTCGCCATTGATCACGCCGCCCGTTCCCATGTCGTGTCGGGGTCAATCGCGCCACGCACCGCACCAGCGTCGAATGCCAGTCCGCAATGCGCGGCTACTGGCCGAAACGCTTCCGCGTCGGCGATGAACGCCGCCGGCCAGACCTCGACTAGATTGAGCCCCGCCGCCTTCATTTCGTTGAAGCGCCGTTCGTGTTCGGCGATCCAGCCCAGCCAGCCCTCACGGGTGTCGTATGCCTTCATGAAATGTGTATGCAGGCATGACTTGACGATGCGCTCGGGATCGCGCCGGACAACCACCCATTTCGCCTCGGGGAATGCTTTGGCCCATACCGGCCAGACCAACGTGAGTTTCGCGTCCTTGTAAGCCCATGGCCGTGGCGCGCCGTTCAACCGCTCCAGCACCGCACGGCGCAATGACGGATCAGGCTCCAGCCTGTCGGTGTCCGGCAGCGGCTTCTGTCCGCGCGGATCGGCACCGATGCGCCGCAGATACGGCTTGAGCAAGGTCTGCCTAATATCGGTGTTCTCATAGAGTTGGTTGACGGACGGGTTTGCGCCAAGCCAGCAGCCATGCGCCTGCAATATCCGCGTCGTCAGCGACGTACCGGATCGGGCGCACCCAGTTACCAGGATCATGCAGCCATCCAGTTCACATCGCGGGGACGAGGCTTGCCGTGGAAGCACACCGCACGCGCGTTCTCGTGGCCGCTGGCGGGCCTTACGTTCAGTTTGAAGGAAACCACCTGTCCGGGTAGTTTCGTCTGCCACCGGGCCGCTCTGTGCCCTACAATCGGGTCTATGAAGTTCTGATCGCCGCGATTATCCCGCATGTACTGCGACGGAGCCGTAATCCAGCGCTTCCAGATTTCCGCCCGATCAGCTTCGGTTAGATACATGAGCCCTGTTCCGGCCACCGGCCGTTGCCCAGTGCCCAGCTTTTTCCGGCTGTCATAGAACCCGTTGAGCATGGCGAGACGACCTACCGAGGCAATATCGGTCAGGTCGCCGTTTATGACGGTATCGAGATCGAAGTAGAGCACGTCGCCGGCCAGTCCTGGCGCGAACAGATTCATCTTGGCCCACCAGCCAGGCCAGTCGAAGCGAAGCGTGATGCGCTCGCACGGCACCGGCACGTCGGACAGGCAGACGAAGCGATGTGGTATCGGCAAATGTTCGGCCACGCCAGCATGAAGCCGTTCGACATACTCAGAATCGTAGTCGCCCCCGCTGCGCAGGACGCAAGCAATTGTCACCATTGACCCGGCCACCAGCGATTCCCCTTCGACGAGTTCTCCAGCGCCGTAAGGTATTGAAGATTTTGCGGCACATGCAGTCCGCAGACCATCGGATGAACAAGCGGCACGATATGATCTACCGTCATATCGGGAGGGCAGTCCCGATAGATGCGCTCAATCGCATTCAGATCAGCCCACATCGGAGTCGCCTGAAGCTTACGCGCCTTCCGTAAGGCGAGTTGCGCATTGTAGTATGGTCGGTTATCGCGTATAAACTTCCTGCTGCGCGCTCTCTCCTTCTCAAGGTTATTGGCGCGATACTCAGCATTTGCAGCTTTTCGCTTTTCCCGGTTTCGGTTGTGATAGCGACGACCGCGAACATTGGTGTCCAAACCAGCGGCACGGGCTGCTTCATATGCAGCAGTTTTTCGTTCGTAGTGACACTGAATGCACGAGCGCCATTTGGTAAACCGCTCGGCGAAGTGCCCGTATTTGCAGGGCTTACCAGTGAAATATCTTCCGAGGCCCTGCTGTATCGCTTCCGTCCGCGTGATACGGATGGCATCAGCCATTCCGCGCTCCTTTCCATCTCGGGGTGGTCAGAACTGGGGGATCGGTGCAAACGCTTTTCCGGCTCGTTTATTCTAACCTAAACGGCTGACTCAACAATCCATTTCGCCACGCAGCAGACGGTCAACACTGCGAACCGCTCCTTGCGATGAATACCAACGTCCGGGCACCTTGCGTTGAGCCGATCACTGCCGCTTCCGTCTTGTGATTACCCGCTTGGCCGCCGAAGAACGTCACGATCCAGCCGGCCGCCTCCAATTCATCTCTAATCTCTGCCGGCGTGTAGTGTCGCACGTGGTACCTCGGCCGTGCCGGATCGAACGGGATCACTGCCTCGTTGGGCACCGAACCGACCAGCACATCCGCGCATTTCACCGCTCGGGCAAGAACGGCCGGGGCCTCTTGGATGTGCTCAAGGATCTCGAAAGCCACCATCAAATCGACGCAAGGCAACGGAGTCGTGACAATATCGGCCTCGTGAAGCGTCACCCTGGGATGGACATAGTGCAGATCGCCGAACGCTACCGCGCCAGTATCGATCTCATAACCACAGACATCGGCATCAGTCTCGCGCGCCATCAGCCATGAGCCGTATCCGATGCCGGCGCCCACATCGGCTATCCGGGTTGCGCCGATGCGCACGGCCTCGCGAGCCGCGAAGCGGTAGCGCGACACACAATCGTCGCGGATGCCGGCGATGTTTGTAGCAACCTGCCGCCCGCCCTTGATCATGCCACACCCTCAGAACTCGTAGCCGAAATGGGCAATCTCGCTGGCAAAGCACCGGGCCACCAGCATTCGCGTCTCCGCGTCGAAATATTCCCGGTACGGCTTGCGATCGGGATGCCGTTTTAGATGCAGATCAAGCCGCGTCAACGGAAGCCCGATGCTCTGCATGACGGCGGCGAACGATGTCTGCAACTCCTCGTAGCGGAACACATCGAACACCGGCCGATCACCGTCGGTGTACTTCGGCCAGTCGACCGGAGCGCCTTTCTCGATAAAGTCGCACAATCCGTCACTGAAAGTGCCCGAGATGTCCCGCTTGAACAGCCAGTCTGAAATAGTCTTGTCCCAAGGATTGCGCTCAAACGCACACCAGTAGTAGCCATCGACCGGCGCCATATCGCTTATGGTGCTCCAGTCCAGATGTCCGCTTGTGCCCTCTAGGCAGTTGCGCCGTGGCGTACCGTCACGTTCCGATCCCGTGCAGATGTCATTCGGCCCGAGAAACGGAAACAGCGCCGCCTCGATGCTCGACCCTGCCGTCTTGCGTGTCTTGACGAAGACGAAACGGTGCCGGTGACTGACGATCATTCAAGCGGCCCAGTCATGCCACCACGGGATCGTGGCGAACGCGATCGTGAGCAGCACGCAAATCGCGACGCAGAATGAGAGAACCCAGACGTCCAGGTTGCGCTCAGCATCCGGCTCGTCCTTCAAAGTTTGAACGAGCGCGACAACGAGCAGCCCAACGATAGCCCAGCCCGGAAGCGAGCCCACGAGAAACCATGCAGAGTTAACTGTCATGACGCCCGCACCCCGGCGCTGATATGTCGCCACGCCGTGCCGTCGGCCAGTTCCTCCAGCGTCCACTGCGCATAGGCAATCCGGGCCGCCCACTCCCGACGATCCGGCATCGGCGGCGCGATTAGATCAGCAAGCGAGTGCCCCGTGACATCCCACGCCATCGAGCCCTCATCCATGGCAATCGTCGGAATGCCTTTGATTACCGCATCGACGGCTGAATTGGAGTTGAACGTAACCACCGCGCTTGTGCGATCGAGATCGTTCTTGAGAAACTTTTTGCGACTGACGGTGCAGGCAATACCGAACGCCCCGCCCTTGTTGAGAGCCACTGGATGCGGCCGGAACATCACATACAATCCGCGGTGCCGAAGCGTCTCAGCTGTCTTTCGGCACCAGGCGATGTGATCGTGATGCTGCACGCTCGCATCCCATGGAACCTGTCCGCACAACAACACCGGCCCACGGCGGCGCTTCCAATATCTCAACTTGATCTCGAGCGCTTTCCATCGATCGTCCGGCACATCGGCATTACAGAAATCGGCACGGCCGTTGATGCCGTCCCATCCCAAAGCCAGATATTTGTCGCGTCGAACGTAGCCACGCTCGCAGATCAGAACCCGCCCGCCATATTGTCGCGTTCGAGCTATAACCTCGCCCTTGGGTCCGGTCGACGGGTCGGCCGGCTTGTAGGTGCCGAAGATCACCGCAACGTCACATGGCTCCCATTCAGTCGCGGGCCGCTTCACCACGCCGGGGATGCCTTCGACTAGGGCATCGAGCGCCTTGAAAGGGCGATTTTCGTAGACTACGACCTTCACCACCGGACACTTCCAAGGCGTCCGTCGATGGCTTGGTGAACCGGCCATGGAAAGAACTTGGCCAGCCGCTCGATATCGCCCTTGTCGTAGGCCAGATCATCCGGCAGTCCGGCAGGCACATGGCGAACCAGAACCGATATATTATAACCGTAAACACCGACACGGGCCTTGGCGCAATCGAATCCGGCAAGGATCAAATTGTAGACCAGCGTGCCCTCGGTAAAAAGGTTGATATGTCCCCCCACCAGTCTATGACGAAGTGGTGGAACAGTGATGCCAAGCAGCCCGCCCGACTCCAGATCACGCCGCACCTTTGCCAGAAATTCTCCCATATTCGGACAATGCTCCAGCACATGCGAGCACCAGATCGCATCGTACAGTCCACATTCAACGGCCATGTAATCGCCGCGAATGTCCGGCTCGTAGCCGAGATCAATGCCGGTGACGGTCAAGCCAGCCTCGCGCATGATGATTGCGTGCTCGCCGCGTCCCGACCCGATATCCAGAACACGCCTGGGCCGTTCTACGATAAAGCGATCCAACGCCTCGCCGGCCTTCATGTCAGAACCTCGTCTAGCGTGGCGAAGCGGAAACAATGTATCGCCGAGTCAGGGTTCAGGTTGACCACATCCACACCGCGTCGCTCCAGTTCCGGCGCTATGGCATTGAACGCCGCGGCCCATTTCGGATGATCGGCCCGTCCAAACCGGCATTTCCACTCGTAACCGCCATGCCAGTGATTACCACCGTCAAGGTCGAAACCTATCAACACGATTCGTTTGGCTTCACGTGAAACAGCGAAATTAAGCGCGGCGAAACCGGAATTGTGTGCCGAGTAGATCAGGCCTGGATCATCGCTGACCAGCACGTCGCGGCTCCGATCCAGAACTTCGATAGGCCCGGCCGCTTTCGGCGGAACATAGCCTCCATCGATCGCCGCCACCTTGCGTCCGACAAAACGCGCCAACACATCTGCCCGGCGCGTTACCCATACCCCGTCCGCCGAAAATACGATATCAGCCCAAGGTATTCGCCGCACACTGTCATTGATCGCCACTACGATCCCACGTCCGCGCAACTTGCCCAGATTGATACGGCTGGTGCTGGCACCGCCGCCGATCAGGAATACCGTCGCATCGGCAAATGTCATGTAGCCTCGGCACCGCCGCAGTTGCGCCGCTCAATATCGTCCGGCGACAGCGGCTCGGGGTAATACAGCTCAAGCGCCTCCACTGGTTCATCGAGTGACCGGAAAATGTGAAACTCGCTAGGCTTGACGGTGCAGAGATCGCCTGGCCCCAGCGTAGTCACGTCCACCAGCTCGTAATCGTTCTTGTGGACCTCGATCACCAGCTTGCCGGAGATGACGTAGAACAGATTGGACTTGTGCTTGTGGCGGTGCAGTGAGCAGTGGTGATTAGGCTTGATGAAAACTCGGCTGAACTCGACGAAGGCGTTGCAAAACAGCGGTTCGGTCTGGCCCCAGACTTTCCCGGCCTTCACGGAAGGTTCACCGTATTGAACGGAATAGTGCGGATCGAGCCGTTTGGCATCTTTGCACACAGATCAGGCTTGGCAGGTCTGCGAAATGCCCTCAAGTCAGGCCAATGCGTGGGCGTCCACGGGTCCTGCTTCGGATATTCAAGCCACAACGACACAGCACCAACGTCGGCCATGATGGCATCGGCTTGGCGCTTCATATCACCGCGAAGATCGATCTCGTAAACCTTAACCGCGTCGATCATTGCTTCACCGCCTCTTCCAATGTCACAACCGGCCACAGACCGGCATAGGCAGACCCCGGCGAACAGTTCGCCACCGGCACGCCAAGCCGCTTCAGCGCCGCCGCCACGGCCTTCAATTCCTCGCGCCAGTCGTCATATCTCGCCGGTCGGTACCCCTTGTGGGGATAACGTTCCTTGTGCGCCCGAACCGCGTCTGCATCATCGCGCCCATCGGCTCCGAGCAGCACGAGACGGCCGGCTCCGAGCAGTACCGCCAGTTCCATCGCACCGGCCATGCTGGTCCGATTGCAATGGATATGGTTCGGATTGCCGGCAAAGTACGGTTTCTTCGCCTTGTCTACCGTCAGAACACGCCCAAGCGGCACGCCAGATGCGTTTGTGACGATGCGGCCAGCGAAGGTTTCCAGCCTGGCGCGGTGCCGAATGAAGAAGTCCTTGTCCATGCCGAAGACATATTGAGCCCACGGCACATCCTCGAACGAGCGATTGACTGCGATGACATGGCGACCACGTAGCAGTGCCAGGTTTTGTGTCCGATATGAAGGCCCGCCCGCAACTATGAAGACGGGTTTACCGTCCCACTCGCGCGGAACGGTCCAGCGGATCACAAATCAGGCTCACTCTAGGCTTGGATGACGGCGACCTTATCGCCCGTGGCCATCCAGAACTCGCGCATCTCACTGGCATCGAAATGCCAGCCTGAACCAGCCACTGCTGTCGGGCTTGATCCGATGGCTACCCAGCATTCAGCAGCAGCCTTCACGACAGCCACGTAACGGAACGCGGTGGCCGCCTTGTTTCCGGTCACGCTGCTTTCACCAATAGCGATCTGCTCGGTGTCGGCATTGTTTCCAAGCGCCAGACTGGCCTCGTTGAGACGTGGCGGATTTGGCACCACGCTTGTAAGCGTCACGATAACATTGGCCATATCTCAGGCTCCTGCAGTGAGAATGAGACGGGACGGCCGAAGCCGCCCCACTCCGCCCGATCAATTCAGGCTCAATGCCGACTAGACATTCTGACGCGTCAGAAGGACGGTGCCCGTCGATGACGGATTGGCCGCCACAGCGACAGCCACGCCAATCAACGTATTGCCGCCCGAAGACGTGGTGCACTCGCTGCCGGTCCAATAGATCGGATTGCCGACAGCCCACGCCTGGGCGCTGGTCTTGGGCAGGGTCCAGACGCCACTGGTCTGGATCGTCACGGCCGCTCCGGTCTCTGCATCGTGAACGCAAACACCGAACAGGCTGCCGATCAGCAGTCCGTCGCCAGACGAAACGGCAGTATCGTCACTGCCGTCAGGGGCCGTCACCGTGATCCGGTCACCGGCCTGAACAAAGTTTGTAGCCATGATAAAGTCTCCGTGAAAATTGGCAGCGCTCAGGCTGCCACTGTTGTTTCAGTCAGTGCCGGGAATTACTCGCCAGCGTTCTTGTACAGGCCGCGGAAGTCCAGCGCCTTGACACCGGCATCGATGCGGACCTTGAACTCGACACCATCGACGTTCCAACCGTCACGCTGCTCAAGCATGGGCTGATCATTGCCGTTGAGATAAGCAACCTCGATGGTATCGTGCTGGTTGGCATCGGCGGCTAGATACCACGCCTTGGTGCTGTTGGTGCTCAGGCGACCGTCGGAGATAACCGTGGCAAGACTGCGCACATGGTTCGGCGTCCGCTGCGTCTTGGCAGGATCGAACTCCGAGTTCATCAGAGTGGATGCCACACCCTCAAGCTCCACCGGAACCAAGAAGTAACGCGGGCGAATATTGAGCGCCGCCGCATGACTGTCAGGGTCCTTCTGAATGGCCATGGCCGCCCGAGCCGCATCGAGCGTGGTTACGGTCGGTGCCGCACCGCTGCCGGCCAGATTACTGTGGCTGGAGTTGAACAGCGCAATGTTGTCCGACATAGCCGCATTGTCGGTCAAGACCGCATAGACAAGGTTGCCGATCGTGCGTTTGGCCGCACGGCCCATCCGCGACGGAATGCGCGTGAAGGCGTTCAGGTCATCATTGATGACGGCCTGCCGGGTGATGGCAAACATCTTGCCGTAGGTGGCAAGCTGGATGTCTTCGCCCCGGTCACCCATCGTCCCGTAGGTGTACTCGGCGCCTTCAGGCACCTCGGACAGCGACGGGAACAGGTTCAGATCGACGCGCTTCTCAGCCTTGAAGTCAGTCAAGACACCGCGCGCCGTCCACGTATCGAAGCTCTCTTCCGCTTCCATGTATCCCTTCAGCATCGCCTTGTTGGCGACGTTGGCGAGGATTTCCACAAAGTCGGACGTAGAGTGCTGGCCCCCCATCATGTAGGGACGGAACGCCTCGCCCGCCATCTCCAGCGGGGTGCGGAAGTTCATGGTGACATTGCGCAACCGGAGATGCTCGCGAGCGAGATTGTCGAGCTTCATCGAGGTAAATTCGTTGACCTCTCCACCCTCCATGCCGGCCCGGAAGAGCAGCGCCTTGGTAGCGCCCTCCTTGAAGCGGTCGGACGCATCGGCACCTGCCGTGATGTGCGGCATCGTTTCCGGCTGCGGGTCGCGATCCGCCATGCTGGCGATGATCAGATCCTTGGCCTTCTCGACACTGTTGCCGGACTTCTCGATAACCTCGTAGGTCTGGTCGAGAGTCATCTTGGCGGCACGGCACCGTGACATGATATCGCGGGTCGCGTCGCGAGGTTCCGTTGCGGTCTCTACCGCAGGCGCGGACTCCGGCTTCTCGGCCGCAGCCATCTTCGCTTCGGCCGCGTCGAGACGCTGCAGAAGCGCCTGGTAGTTGACATCGAGCGACTTGTCGTTGTCGTCAGTCTGTGTGGCCTTGGTCTCCGCGGCCACCACGGGCGTTGCCTTGCTCATAGTAGCAAGCTCCTTTGGGTTTGCGGACCTAGCCGCGGGTGAAGCAGGCCGCTTGCGCGTCGTCTTGCGCTGCGCAGACTGCAGAATATGGTCGGGGGTGTTCTGGTAGAGGGTGTAATCAAACACGGCATAGGCAGTCGCCTCACCGTCGGCTTCGGCCTCGTCTGCGAATCCGAGGGCAATGGCCTCCTGACCGTCAAGCCAGGTTTCCGCCAACATCAGGTTGCGGATTTCTTCGGTCGACTTGCCGCTACGCTCGGCATAGATGGATGCCGCAATATTACCCATCTTATCGAGAACACCAGCCGTTTCTCGATGGGCTTCAGCCGTACCGAGCGTAATGCCGGACGGATCATGAATCATCATCAATGAGCCTGGCCGCATGACGATCAGATCACCAGCCATCGCCACGACACTTGCGGCAGATGCCGCGATGCCGTCAACGTACATGGTGATTTCGCCAGGGTGGGCCTTCAGCGCGTTGAAGATCGCGGTGCCTTCACTGACGAAGCCGCCGCCGGAATTGAGACGCACCGAAACATCCCCACGGCCCAATTCATGCAATGCCTCAATTACATCGCGTGCCGTGAAATGGTCGAAGTCGTCTCCGAAATCACCAACATCGCCATAAAGGACGAGTTCATCGCCCACGATGAGTTTATGGGGCATGGCTATGCCTCCTTTCGGTCGTTCTGTTCAGGTATCTCGACGGGGCTGCCGGTGTTCGTCACCCGGCGTGGATCGGAATCGAAGATCAACCCGAGATCATCGGCCCGGCGATTGTCTTCCGCGATCTCCGCTTCAAGATCGGCAGGATCAAAGCCCCGGTTGCGCTGTTCCTCGGAACGCGAGGAAAGGCCGGAGCGGATTAGTCTTGTGGTGGCCGGCACCTCTTGGCCCGGATTGATCATTTCACGGCGAGGTTCAGACCAAATGATCTCTGCCGGCCACCTTCTGCCAATCTCGATGGCGGCGGCATCAAGAAACCATTGCCCGATCCGGTCGCAGAGTTGCGGCCTGAGCATGTGTCCGCGCCAAGCGTCGATTGATCTCTGAAATTCCAGCCAGCCCATGCGGCCGGAGGAGAAATTCACGTGAGACAGGTCGCCGGTCAGCGCCTCATAGCTTATGCCCAATCCGACGGCGACCTCACGGTCCACATTCATCATGTAGTCGCCATAATCGCCGACACCGGGCGGGTTGCCGAAGGTGACTTGCTCACCGTTGCGCAACCGCTCGATCATACCCGGCTCGATAGTCTCCAATGGTACATCGCGGTCATTGACCTTCGTTGTACCATCCGCGTTAGTCTCTTCGATAAACTCGTCATTGCTATGAATGAACGCGGCAAAACACGCAGCAATCTTCTGCCGCATCAGATAGGCATCGGCCACGTCGGCGCGGTCTCGCATCCGCAGAATGATGGGCGCGAACCACGATACGCCGCGGGCCTGGCCGGGACGGTCGGTTCTGAAAATGTGCGCAACAGATTCCGCTGGCACGAAATGACTTTGCGTGGTGATTGAAAGCAAACTGCCAGGATGCTCGTTGAATAGGTGATACCCGGCAATCTTGCCAAACGGGGTAAATTCGATCCCCTGTATTGCCATATTGCCGTTACGCAATCGGCCGTTCACGGAATCGTCGAGGTGGTCCGGCTCCATCACTTGAAGCTGAAACGGCAGCGGCAGACGGTCCTCGGTTCGTCGCGGCCTGAAGCGCACCAGACACTCGCCCGCCTCAACCACCGTCCCCATGACCATGGCCTCAAGACCGGCCAGATTGTGCCGGCCCAGTGCATCGCACGCCGTAGTGTCGAAATGCGCCTTTAACAGCCGCTCCAGCTCAGCTTGGGCTTGAGGTACAGTGGACAAAGCCGATGGCAGAATGCCCTTGCCAACCACGTTATGGGCGATAACCTGTTTTGCTCGCGCCGCGTGCGGATTGTTGCGCACCATGTCGCGCGCAACGTCTCGCAATCGGGATCGGCCCGCCAGCACTTCCGCATTTGCATCGGTCGATACGACGCGCCAACCCTGCGAACGCCGGCCTGTCGTGGCACCCTCGTATTGCATTCGCACGGCTGTAAGCGCCGCCGATAAGGTGCCAAGCCGAAGCCTGGCTCGTTGCCGCGCGAGACCCAGCCGCGGCGAGAGATATCCCACCGCGCGATCAAGCAGGTTGCCCACGTTTACGCCCCGCTACGGAACGTGGCGAGTGTACGCCGGATGCCGGTACCGTTAACCTCGGCCTCCATGATCGCCAAGGTTTCGCGCATCTCCTTCAATGTTTGATTATTGACGGACGTGTCCCCGTGCCGGGTCGCCGCTACACCACTGGCGATCTTGCGCCTCAGATTGTCGATGTCTGATTGCGTATAAGCCATGATGCTACCTGTTCAGCCATCCACGTCGGCGCTCGTTACGTGACGTTGTGCCCAACCAATTACCCCGCGTCGGCCGATCCGGCGCGGCAATGCCCTTGGGCTGTTCCGCCGCGAATGCCGTTCGGTGCAGTCTGGCGCCAAGACTGGCCCGTGCTGCCAGGGCGTACACAGCGCAGTCCAGTGCTTCGTTGCGCCGTCCGCTCGGCAAATCCCATATCCGTTTGAGTCGGCCCTGCCGCTTTCGAATCACAACCTGTTCGGCCGTCAACTGGTCGATGACGTGCGGTTCGATGCCGGCCGCGATATGCACGAAACCAGGCCCTGGTTCAGTCAGTCTGAACCGTCCGTAAAGAGCATCCTTGGCTGTCTCGACACCGATGTTGTGGAACCGAAACGCCTGCTTGGCCTTCTTCGACACACTGGCCTTTGGCGTCCAGATCGGCTTAGGCCCCGGCACACCATGAATGGCGAACACCCGGCGCCCGCGTCTCGAATGACAGAACCGCAGCACCTGGTCGGTATGATGTCCGCCCATATCGATGCACGCCGCCTGAATCCGCAGAGACAGGCCAGACTCGGTACGCCGCATGGCAAGTAGCCATTTGTCCAGATCGTCCCAGACTTCCGTGGTTGCCGGGTCGCCGTAAAATACCTGGTGCTCTAGCAGCCAACTTTCTTCCGCCTCGCCAAATCCCCAAAGCGACGCTTCGAGACGATCACCTTGCGTGTCCACTCCAGACGTGAGCGCAGAAATCTCGTCGGGAACGTCTTTCGGCCCGAACGCCTCGACACGGTTGAGCAACGCTCCGGCGTCGATCTTCTCGGCGTCCTCTTCCCAGCACTCGCCAAGCGAGGTGTTTACCCACGCCTGCAACCGGGTCGGGTCATCCTTGGCGTCGAGGAACGCCCGCACCGTTTCCGATAGCCGATACCAAGGCGAGTAAAGCTCGCTGAGATGAAATCCGGCAACACCATTGAACGGTGCGCTGGCCTTCCATTCGCCCTCGCGAACGGCCTGCCAGCGTTGCGTGTCGCCCCACACTGAGCCGCAGCTTTCGCAGACATAGCCTGCCGTTTCCGGCTTGTGCCGTGCCCGTCCTGTGCCCTCACCCTTGTCCCAGACGACCCGCTCCAATTCCCAACGCAGCGTCTGATAATGGTTGCAGTCAGGGCACGGCACCCAAAAGTGCCGCTGATCGCTTTCGGCGTAAGCCTTCTCGATGCGCGACAGCCCCTTGATCGTGGGGGTCGACACCAACACAATGCGCCGGTTCCAGAATGTCGCGGTACGCTTGATTGCCAGTGTTAGCGGGTCACCTTCTTCCCCAGCACTCTCGTCGTAGCGATCAACCTCATCACAAAGCACGATGCGGATGGGGCGTGATGCCAGCGACGCCGGCGAATTGGCCCCCGATAAGCTGATGTGCCCGCCGGTGAACGACTTGTGCCGAATCGTGTTACCGCTGTCCCGCGATCTCGCGTCGGCGATCCGACCAGTCAGCGTCGGCGTATCCCGCACCATCGGGGCCAGGCGGTCCTTGGAGAAGGCTTCCGCCATCTCCAGCGTCGGATGGACCATTAGTATCGGAGCCGGATCCTGATCGACGTGGTAGCCGATGACGTTCAGTTGCGTTTCCGTCTTGCCCACCTGGGCAGATGACATCACCACAACGGTATGCACCAGCGGATCGCTTACCGCATCCATGATGCCGCGCTGGTATTCCGCCCGGCTCGTATCCCATCGTCCCGGCTCGGCGCTGGCTTCAGGGCTCAGCCGCCGTTCACGATCAGCCCACTGGCTTACGGTGAGATTCGGCGGTGGGGCGAATGTGCCCCACCAATCCTGGCAAGCGTCAAGTGTCGCCTTCCCCGTCTTCAGATACAGGTACGCCGGCAACGATGGTGCCCGCGAGTTCCGCGAGCGCTTCGTTGATGGCATTGGATAACTTCTCCTGAACGACCGCCAGCGAAGTCGCGCCAAGGACCAACGGGGCCATTTTTGTCGGCATCGACAGAAGCCGTGACCGAACACGCGCAAATGACGATGTGACGGCGGCGTGAACATCGGCGCGGGGCAGCAACTCCTTGCGGGTCGCCGCATTGGTCAGCGCCGTTTTGTCCGCCAGTTCCTTGTCTTTGCGCGCCCGCTCCTGGGCAGGATCGAGATCGCCGGCGATAGCACGCCCGGCGGCAACCTCCCGCTGGTGTCGGATGTACTGCTCGCGCACCGCATCGAGATCATACGCGGCCCGCGACTGACGGGTAATCACATCCTCGTCAAGTAGCTGCTTGAACCGCCGTTCGTCCATGAACAGGTGCTTGGCGCATTCGGCAATCGTCGCCATTCATTCGTGCCGCTTATGATTGGGGATAAGTGATGAAGGCCCCTTATGACAGGCTGGCCCTAGAAATACAGATCGCTAAAGT
>Ga0326597_10000468_pt1 | contig 71552 bp, 76 predicted proteins | sample RVTome_12_FD_203789 | JGI IMG/M metagenome (GOLD analysis project Ga0326597, IMG submission 203789) | Soil microbial communities from uranium-contaminated site in the Upper Colorado River Basin, Wyoming, United States - RVT100D185 | ecosystem: Environmental > Terrestrial > Soil > Contaminated >...
TGCGGACGAGGATCGGCTTTATGATGTTGCGGCGCCTGGGGTCCGTACGGAGAAGGCCGGGGCCGCTTCCGGCCCATTCGAAACGCCCAGCATCTGCCTGTGGGCATGGCCCACCCTACATGGGGAACGCGTCTCATGGCCCAACGCCGCATTGCCGTCGTGTTCGGGAGCGACTCCGACTGGAGCGTGATGGAAAAATGCGTCCAGCAGTTACGTGAATTCGGCGAGCAGGCGCACGTCGAAGTGATGAGCGCTCACCGCGGTCCGGGCCGGGTCGCGGAGTTCGCCCGCGACGCCGAGGCCCAGGGCATCGAGGTCGTCGTCGCCGCGGCCGGGATGTCCAACGCCCTGGCCGGGGCCATTGCCGCCCACACCTGCCTTCCGGTCATCGGGGTGCCGTTGGTCAGCGGCCCGTTGCACGGATTGGACGCGCTGCTTTCGACCGTGCAGATGCCGCCCGGGATACCAGTCGCCGCTGTTTCGGTCGGCGACGCGGGCGCGAGGAACGCGGCGCTTCTTGCGGTGCAGATCCTGGCCCGCAAAGACCCGCAGCTTGCCGAAGCCTACCGGAAGTTCAAGGCCGCCCAGGCCGACGCCGTACAGACCGGGAATCAAGCGTTGCAACAGCGGATCGAGAAATGAGCGCATCCGCCGGAATCGTACCCCGGACCATCGAGTGGATCGGCGGCCTCGACGGACACGTTTCGATGATCGACCAGACGCGACTGCCGGGCGAGTTGGTCATGCTCGAGTGCCGCGACGCTGACACCATGTGGCACGCCATCCGGCGGCTTTCCGTGCGCGGGGCGCCGGCCATCGGCATCGCCGCGGCGATGGGCCTCGTACTCGGCATCCGGGATGACGCGTCGACGGACCGCGCTCGATTCTCGAAGCGAATAGCCGAGGTCTGCGAGTACCTCGCAACGGCCCGCCCGACCGCGGTCAATCTCTTCTGGGCGCTCGAGCGCATGCGTCGCTGCGCGAACGAGCACTCGTCATCGCACCCGCAGGCGATCAAGCTGGCGTTGTTGGACGAGGCCAAGCGGATCCGCGACGAGGACGCCGAGATGTGCCGCGCCATCGGGCGGCACGGCGAACCGCTCATCACCCCCGGCGCCGGCGTGCTTACCCACTGCAACGCAGGCGGGCTTGCCACCGCAGAGTACGGGACGGCGCTGGCCCCCGTCTACACCGCCCACGAACATGGCGTCCGCTTCCACGTCTACGCCGATGAAACCCGGCCGCTGCTCCAGGGATCGCGGCTGACGGCCTGGGAGCTGCAACAGGCGGGTATCGATGTTACCGTCCTCTGCGATAACATGGCCGCCTCGCTGCTGCGCACCGGCAAGGTCAACCTCGTCATCACCGGCGCCGATCGAATCGCGGCCAACGGTGACGTCGCCAACAAGATCGGAACCTACGGCCTGGCCCTCCTGGCCCGGGCCCACGAAGTCCCGTTCTACGTCGCCGCACCCAGCACCACCTTCGACCTGTCCTTGCCCGACGGGTCGGCCATCCCTATCGAACAGCGCGACCCTGACGAGATCCGCCGTGGCTTCGGGCCACCCACCGCCCCGGCCGACGTCGCCTGCTACTCGCCGGCGTTCGACATCACCCCGGCGACCCTGATCGCGGCTCTAATTACCGAACGGGGCCTCATCCAGCCTGTCACGACCGACCACATCGCGGCGGTGATTCGCCGCACCGGGCCTTGAACGGTCGCAGACCCGCGTATGGGACGGCTTGTCTGGACATCCGGCCTGCAAGACAATGCCCGTGGTCTGCCGGGCGTTGGCCCGCCGCGCACCGCTTGCAGAGCGGAATGGCGCGGGCTATACTTCAGCGGCGCTACGCGATTCGCGGCCCGCCCGGCGCGGCGACGCGAACCGTCGAGAGCGCTGCGCGAGATGCCCCACGGGAGTTACGACATGCGTTCTGGTCGCCGAGCACTGAAGATCGTGGCGTTGGTCCTGGCAGGCGGATCGGTGTTTGCCGGACCAGGTACGGGCTGTATCAGCTTCGGCACGGAGACCTTGCTCACCACCGCCGATTTCTGTTTTATTTTTGACTGTCAGAACGGCATTTTCGGCGGCACGATCAGCCCCTGTGCCAGACCCCCGGAAGTGGTCGACGCCAACACAGGTGAAACGCTGAGCGACGTGCAAGGGCCGCTGTTCGCCGATTGCCCGCCGGAGGCTTTCGGCCCCTGAGTGCGGAAACTGTCGAGGGAATCAGATGCGAAAAAACAAACTAGCAGGCTGGAGTCGTTTCCGGCGGGCAGGGCTTGGATGGCTCATGGGGGGAACCCTCCTCGGTTTCATCGAGTCGTGCAACGACACACTGATCGGCATTACACGGTACGTCGAGCCGTGCGGGACGATCTTCGCCAACTGCTTCCCCGGCGATTTCGAGGTTCGCCGGGCCGATGTCGGCGACTGGTGCGTCGATCCTGCCTGCACGGTCCCCGGGCAATGCGGCGGCGGACAACCGTTGGGCACGATTACTGACGTTTGCCCCTAGGCAAGACCCCGAGTAAGAGTTCATTTTCACTTTGCGCGCACCGAATCGGTGTGCCGTTGGCATGCTTCTTGCTACGCTCTCCGTTGGACGTGGACTGCGCCATCGGTCTGCCAAACGCGATCCGGTTCCCGCGGGCCCGCACATACAGGAGTCAGCCATGAACGAGCGGTTTCGGACAGAAACATCGAAGGTCGCCGCCAACGAGTCCGGCTATCGCCTCCGCAGCCGGCTGATCCACGGCCGGGCCCATAGCGACCATTGGGATTACACGCACCACGTTGTCCCGCCGATCACGGCCAGCGCAACGTTCCGGCTCGACTCGGTCCGCCGCGGGGCGCTGGGATTCGAGGAGTTCGGGGGGATGCCGCCGGGCGACGGGCTGGCCCATCCGCCGATTTACGTCTACGAGCGGCTCGGCGAGCCCATCGGCGACATGCTCGAGGAGAACCTCGCGCTTGCCGAGCGGGGCGAGATGGCACTCTGTTTCGCCTCCGGAATGGGCGCGATTTCGGCGGCGATCTGCACGCGGGCCAGGACCGACGAGCACATCGTGGCCCACCGGGTTCTTTACGGCTGCACGTATTCCCTGATTGCGAATTGGCTGCCGAGATACCGGATCAACTCGACGCTGGTCGACATGAGCGATCTGAACGCCGTTCGCGAGGCGATCCGCCCCGAGTCGCGGGTGATCTACCTCGAGTCGCCGGTCAATCCCGACATGAAGCTCATCGACATCGCCGGTGTCGCCGGGATCGCCCGGGAGATCAACGCCAAGCGCGGCGACAAGGACCGGGTCTGGATCATCGTCGACAACACGTTCGCCACACCCTACTGCCAGCGGCCCCTCGAACTGGGCGCCGACATCGTGTGCCAATCCTTGACCAAGGCGATCGGTGGGTTCGGTACCGACATCGGCGGCGCGGTTATAGGCCCGAAGTCGCTGTACCACGACCTGATTCTGTACCGCAAGGACTTCGGCGGGGCCCTGTCGCCCAAGAGCGCCTGGCCCACGCTGGTGTTCGGGCTGCCCACGCTGGCGACGCGGATGGTCAACTACCAGAAGTCCGCGGTGCACGTCGCCAGGTTCCTGGAAGAGCACCCGAAGGTCGAGGCGGTACACTATCCGGGGCTCAAGTCGTTTCCGCAGTACGAGCTGGCCCGCAAGCAGATGCGCGACGACAACGGCAAGTTCGCGCCCGGGTCGATGCTCTACTTCGTGGTCAAGGATCCCGACGGATCCGGCAAGCCTGCCGAGCGGCTCATCGACTGGGCGGCCGAACACGCCTACACGTTGACCCTGGCGGTGTCGCTGGGACAGATCAAGACGCTGATCGAGGCCCCGTATTCCATGACTCACGCCGCGATGCCGGAAGCCGACAAGCGGGCCCGCGGCCTGGTCCCCGGCGGAATCCGCATGAGCGTGGGCCTCGAAGACTGGCACGACATCACCGCCGACCTCGACGCGGCGCTGACGCAGGTGTGAGGCCGCTCGCGTCTCGCTATCGGGTGAGCGCTGAAGGCGACACCGCTCGGCGCCGTCACGGGGCTTGGACGGGGGCGGCGGGAGTTGGTACATTTCGTGCTTGGTTGCAGGACCGGTGTGCCCCGGAGGTGCGCTATGATCCGCCGGCTGAGGGAAAATCTGGACGTCGACACACAGACGCTGCTCGTCGAACTGCGGTCTGCTTTGGAGCGGCATTACGGCCCGCGGCTGCGCGGCCTGTACCTTTTCGGTTCGTACGCTCGCGGCGATCAGGATGCGGAGTCCGACGTCGACGTCCTCGTAGCGCTCGACGACTACGCCAGTTACCACCATGAGGCGGACGAGGTGTCGCACATCACGTCGCCGATGTCACTGCACCATGGGGTCACGATAGCGGTGGTCTTCGTCCGCGACACCGACTGGCGGCAAGGCAACCGCCCCTTCGTCTCGAGAGTGCGCGGCGAGGCCCTGCCGGTATGAGCCCGAAAGCCGCTCGCCTCCTGGACAAGGCCGGCCACGCCGTCCGATCCGCACGACTTTTGGTCGACGGCGGCGAACCGGCCTTCGCCGTCGGACGCGCCTACTACGCCATGCTGTATTCCGCCGAGGCCATGCTTGCGGAACTCGGCCTGGAGTTTCGCAAACACTCCGCCGTGCACAGTGCCTTCGGCGAACGATATGTCAATACCGGAGCCGTCGACGCGCAGTACCACCGTTGGCTGCTCGCGGCGTTCTACAAGCGGATCGCAGGCGATTACAGTGCTGACGTGGACGTTGAGCCTGCCGAAGTGGAGGAGTTGATCCGCCAGGCCGAGGCGTTCCGTGAGATGGCCGCCAGGATCCTCAAGCGAGAATCGACGCAATAGCCGGCGACCGCGGCGAGTTGACGGCATGGCCTGTCGGTGCAAAGATCTCCGTAACCGAACGGAGAGAATGCGATGGCTGTTTGGCTGGTGCGAACGGGCAGACAGGGGGAGCATGAAACCAAGTTCCTGCACGATAACCGCATCTACTTGACGTGGTACAGGCTTCGTGAAGACATACGGGCACATGACAACGGAGACTCCGTGCGAGAGCTCATTGAACGCCTGTACCCAAACTGGTCGAAAGCGAAGGTCAGCAACAGCCTGGGGCAGTGGTGGACGTTCGCCCGGAAAATGAAGCCGGGTGACCTCTGCGTTACGCCCAGTAAATTCAAGCCGGTGCTGTACGTAGGGTCCATTACCGGTGACTGTCAATTCGACGCCGCAGCAGACGAGCCCTACTTCCATTACCGTGACGTCAAGTGGATCGAAACCGGGTTGGTCCGCTCGCGGCTTGATCAGGACTTACGGCACTCGCTCAACGCCATGTCGACGATCGCTGCCATTCGGTGCGACAACGCGGAAAAGCGGATTCGGGACCTGATCGCGGGCCAGCCGCCAACGCCCCCTCCCAACGGTAACGACGGCGAACCGCCCCTCGACCTCGAGCGCCTGGGCCTGGACGGGATTGTCAGCTTTATTGAACGACATTTCAAAGGGCACGGCCTTGCACGTTTGGTGGAGGCTGTGCTTCAGGCCCAAGGCTACACGACGTACCGCAGCCCGCCGGGGCCGGATAAAGGCATTGATCTGCTGGCGGCACCGGGTCCGCTCGGTTTTGGACGCCCGCGGATTTGTGTGCAGGTCAAATCCACGGCAGCGCCGGTCGATCGGCCGACCCTCGACCAGCTCATCGGCACCATGCAGAACGTCCACGCCGAACAAGGGTTGCTGGTCTCGTGGGGCGGTTTCAAATCCTCCATCGATCGCGAGGAAGCGGCGCAATTCTTCCGCGTCCGACTCTGGGATCAAGATAAGCTCGTGGAGCAGATTCTGGGGCACTACGAATCCCTTGACGCCGACCTTCGGGCGGAGCTGCCGCTCAAGCGCGTTTGGACGCTGGCTGCGCAGGATGAAGACTCCGACGGAACGGCCACAGGACCGACGATCGAATGATCGAACCGCCCATTGACAACATTACGCGCACGATCGTCGAGGCCTTCCATCCGCGGCGCATCATCATGTTCGGCAGCCGGGCTCGGGGTGAGGCCCGCGCGGACAGCGATCTTGACCTGATGGTCGAGATGGAAACCTCCCAGCCGCCGGCCGAGCGGATTCGGATGATCGATGCTCTCTTCGGCCTGCGCCGCTGGCCGATGGACATCATCGTGTACACGCCGCAGGAGATCGAACACCAGCGCGGGTACCGTAACTCGCTTATCCACCGCATCGAGTCGGAAGGCAAGGTCCTCCATGACCAATCCCGACGACGCTAGGCAATGGCTGGCAAAGGCGGACAGCGACTTGCTCAACATCGAGAACAACCTACGGGCCCGGCGTATCCCGTGGGACACCGTTTGCTTTCATGCCCAGCAGGCCGCCGAGAAGGCCCTGAAGGCGGTCCTGGTTGCCCACGGGCGCCCCGTCGCCCGTACGCACGACGTCGTGGTATTACTCGCGGAATGCGGCGACATAGACAAGAGTCTTGCGATTCTGGAGCCCGATTGTCGAGTGCTTAACGCCTTTGCAGTCATGGTGCGATACCCCGACGCACTTGCAGGCCCGACCACGGAGGAAGGGCGCAGTGCAGCGGCCGCTGCACGGCGGGTGTACGAGCACGTTCGCCGCCTACTTCCGTAGTTACTTGATGCAAGGGCGTCTCAACCCGGTCCCCCTGCAATCACGGCTTGCTCTCGGGCATGAACTCTCCGTCCAACAAGACCGTTCCCGACCGCGGGGAGATTTGTGATCGGTTTCTCGACTCGATCGAGTATGACCTCTATCCGTTTCAGGAGGAGGCCCTGCTCGCGTGGTTCGAGGTCGAGGGTGGACTCCTCGTTGCGGCCCCGACGGGCATGGGCAAGACCCTCATCGCCGAGGCCGCGGTCTTCGAGGCCCTGCACACCAGACAGCGGCTCTACTACACCACGCCGCTGATCGCCCTCAGTGAGCAGAAGTTCCGCGAGTTCCAGGACCGGGCCGAGGTCTGGGGCTTCTCCCGCGACGACGTGGGCCTGATCACCGGCAACCGCCGCGAGAATCCCAACGGCCTCGTCCGTGTCGTCGTTGCCGAGATTCTCCTGAACCACCTCCTCGAAGCGGGCGGCGGGCACGCCCCCCTCCTTACCAAGGAGGGGGTAGGGGGAGGTTCGGACTCGGCCGGGCCGGGCGCGGTTTCAACGACCGGCGCCAACCCCCCTCAATCCCCCCTTAGTAAGGGGGGAGGCTTCGCGGACACCACTGCCGTTGTCATGGACGAGTTCCATTACTTCAACGACCTCGACCGCGGCATTGTCTGGGAGCTGTCGCTCGTGCTCCTGCCGAGCCACGTGCGTCTGATGCTGCTTTCCGCCACCGTCGGCAACAGCGTAGATTTCATCAGATGGCTGGCCGACGAGCATGGCCGCAGGCTCCGTCTCATCCAGAGCGACCAGCGCCGCGTACCCCTCGAGTTCCTCTGGATCGGCGAACGCCTGCTCACCGAGCACCTACCCACTATGGTCGAAGGCGGCGACGAGGAGCGCCGCGCTCCGGCCCTGGTCTTCTGCTTCAACCGCGATGAATGCTGGGAGCTGGCCGAAAAGCTCAAGGGCGCCAAGCTCATCGAAACCGGCACCAAGACTCGAATCGAGGAACTGCTCGACCCACAGGAGTTCAGCGAAGGCGCCGGCCCGAAGCTGCGGCAGATGCTCATCCGCGGCGTCGGCGTCCACCACGCGGGAATCCTGCCCAAGTACAAGCAGAAGGTCGAGGAGCTCTTCCTCCAGAAACTCGTCCCGTTCGTGGTTTGCACTGAGACGCTGGCCGCCGGCATCAACCTGCCGGCTCGGTCCTGTGTGCTCAGCACGTTGATGAAGGGCAAGCCCGGCGACAAGAAGCTCATTCCGCCGTCGGCGGCACACCAGATGTTCGGCCGGGCCGGACGCCCCCAGTTCGACGCCAACGGCTACGTCTACGCCATGGCCCACGACGACGACGTCAAGATCGCCAAATGGCGGAAGAAGTACGACCAGATCCCGCCGGGCACGAAGGATCCGGGCCTGCTCCGCGCCCGCAAGGAGCTCGAACGCAAGAAGCCGACCCGCCGCAAAACCGAGCAGTACTGGACCGAAGGGCAGTTCCGCACGTTGATCCAGGCGGGGCCTTCCGACCTGCTCAGCCGGTCCATGATCCCGTACCAGGTACTCATTTACCTGCTCACCCGCACCGGTGAGCTCCGCACCGTCCGCGAATTCCTCAGCAAGCGGTTCAACAACCCGCAACGGTTGCAGAAGTTCCAGGACCAGCTCGATCACATGGTGGCCAACCTCGAGATCTTCGATTACCTCAAACGAAACGACGACGACACGGTCCGGCTCGATCCGAGGATCCACGACCTCCTGACCTTCCACAGCGTCGATCCGCTCTACGCCGCCTTCCTCTGCAAACAGCTCGTGTACAGCAACTTCGAGGAGAAGCTCCAGGCCCTGGAGTCGGTGTTGCCGATCCCCCCGGCCATCGAACGACCACTTCGCGTTCCCGACCACCTCGAACCCGGGCCGCTCCAAAAGGAGCACCTGGAGCCTACCCTGATCGGCATGGGCCTGGTCATCACCCGGCCCGAGGAGGGGGACATCGTGGCGGTCGACGCCGAGGAGCTCGTCGACAACTGGGACACGCGCGACCGGCGGCGGGGCCTGACCCTGGCGGACATGCTCAAGACCCTGTTCAACGCCAAGCTGGCGTCGCCCGAGGATGTGCTCATTCAGCCCAAGTGGGTGGCCGGCGGCGTGGTAGAGATGAACGGGGAATTCTTCAAGTTCGTTCGGGCCCGCGACCTGATCAAGAACGAAGGCCTGATCCTCCGCCACCTGCTTCGCCTGGTCATTCTCGCGGGGGAGTTCGCCCTCCGCAGCGATGGCGACCCCGAGTACAGCCGCATCGGAGAGCTGGTCACGGGCATCTGCCAGCAGGTCGACGCACGCTATACGGACCGCTTCCTGGCCGCCGACCAGGAATCGCGGCAGCTTCTGGCGCCGTAGCGCGCGGCGCGCGCGTCGGACACCGGCGGGGCCGGTTCTGCTTGTCCGTTTCCCCGGACGCCGAGGCCACGCCGCCGATAGACCCGCGCGGCCGCGATGAAACCCTGGTCCGGTGAGGCACGCCCGACGCGGAAACCAGTTCGCATATAGCCCGGCGGCCACAAAACCACGCCGCAGCGCGAAATCCGGGCCGCGGCGTCGTAGTCATGGGTGAGCGTTGCACGGATCTGAACTTCGGACCTTTGATACGGGAGCATGGAGCATGAATCTACCGTTGAGGCATCTGGCATTCGGCCTGGTGTTGGCCATCGGCTTTGGGGCGTTGCCGGTTTGCGCGAACGACGAAGTGAAGGCCGTCGGATCGGATGGACAGCAGTTGTCCTATATCGACCTGCACTATCCCGGTGGGACGATCGGCGGGTATGTGGATGCCCTGCGCAAGGCGGCGAAGCGCGAGGTCAACATCCTCCTGGCTACGCCCGAGACGCGGGATCTTCCGTTCCCCGCGATCTCGCTCAAGAGTGTCGACCTGCAATCCGCCGTGCAACTCCTCGAGTCCGAGACCCGTCAGGACGACGCCTACCTGGTGCGTGTGCGGGTCGAGGCCGTGCCGCGCGCCTTCCCCGATGCGGCGCCGGTCTATCGAGTGACCGGGCAGCGGATTCGGGTCGGGCGAGACGTCCAGCGTGAGGTCAAGGTCTGGGCCCTGGCGGGCGTGTTGTCCGACGCGATGACCGCGGAAGAAGTCCTCACGGCGGTCGAAACGGCCGTCGGACTGCTTGCTGGGGACCGAGAACCGGCGGAAATCCGGTTCCACGAGGCCACCGGGTTGTTGGTCACGGCGGGAGACCAGGACCAGCTTTCGGCCATCGACCGGGTCGTGGACCGGCTGCACGAGACGGTCCATATCCACTCGGAAGCCGCCGCCGTCGGGCTCGAAGTCATGGAGAAGACCAACGAGGGCCTTCAGTGGATCATGCAGTTCGGGGCCGAACAGGAGGATTTGAAAGGACAGGTCGAGCGGGTGCATGCCCATGTTGCGGAGCTCGAGCAACGGCTGGCCGAGAAAAGCCGGGAGGTGGAGGAGCTTCGGAGCCAGCACGAGGCCGGCACCCAGCACCGGGAGCGTTTGCTGCTCGAAACGGAGCAACTCCGCAACCAACTCCGCGAGAAGGACAATACAATTGCAGAGCTCGAAAAGAAGGCAGGCAGGGCTGAACGCCGGTAGCATCGCGGCCGGGCCGACGGCTGCGGACGGGCGAGCACGACCTTGGATGGTTCCGTCAAAGAGCTTACCGCCGCGATCGCCTCGGGTGACACCGAGGCGTTCGCCCGTTTCTTCCGTGACCGTTTCCCGCACATGTATGCCGACGCCCGGCGGGCCACAGACCGGGACGAGTCCTTCTGCCTCGACGTCGTGCAGGACGCCATGATGCGGGTCATCCGATCCATCAAGGTCATGGACACCGAGCAGCGCCTCCGCAACTGGCTCCGCGTCGTCGTCCAGACGTGCGCCTACGACCGGCTCCGGATGGAGTTGCGCCGGCGGCAACGGGAGGAGGCTCGGGCCCAGGACCCCGCGTGGTCTGCTCAAGATGACGGCGCCGTCGAGCGTCTCGCCTGGATTCGATCCGAACTTACCCGCGCCGACGACCCGGCCATGCAGGTCCTCACCATGCGCTATCGGTTCGGATGGACCCTCGAACGCATCGGCGCGGCGCTGGGCCTCAAGCCCGGCGCCGTCGACGGCCGGGTCCGGCGCGCACTTACCCAGCTCCGCAGCCGGGCGCAGGAGACATTCCATGATTGACGGGCCGCGAGAAGACGCGATCGCGAGGAGGAGGATGCGGTGATGCGAGCGCCGATACACCACGAGGACAACGAGCAGTTTACCGCCGAAGGCATCGCCCGCCGCGACGCGATGCTCGGTGAATTGCTCGGCGTCCTCAAACGAACGCACCGCGTCCGGCGTGCGCGACGCGCCGTCGCGACGGTGGCGACGGTTGCGTTCGCCTTCCTCGCGGTCCGCTTCTGGGCGCCCGCAACGTCCGGGCCCGTCGAGATGCCGCGGATGGTTGAGGTCCCCGGCGACAGCCCGCCGCCCGACACCGACCGGCCCACTCATCTAGCCGCCGCTGTTGTGATCGCGACCGTCCGGACCGATCCCACGATCGTCCAGCGCTACCGTGCCCAGCCCGCCGAGTCGCAGGTCATCCGTCTGACCGACCAGTCGCTGCTCGATACGCTGGCCTCGATCCACCGCCCGGCCGGGTTGATCTACCGCGACGACCGGGTAGTGCTTTCCGCGCCGGTTACCGACGAGGAGCTCGGTCTTCGCCGTGTGGATCGGTAGACGGACGGCGTCGTGAGCCCAAATGTCGTTTGAAGAAGGCCAGCACTTTGGGCCACGAGTCGGCCTGGGCGTGAGCCGTCGCCGCCTCGGTCCCGCCGAACGCCAGACGCGACCGGGAGCCGCCGGCAAGCGCCGGCAGGTAGCTCATCCCGATGCCGTGCCCGGCCTCGTCGTATCGAAGGTGAGCAAACTCGTACGGATGTGAATTGGCCTTCAATCGCTCGATCACTTTCTCGGCCATCGCCGCGCTGGGCCACAGCTTGTCATTCCCGCCGGAGACCAGCAGGACCGGCCCGTTGATCTTCTCCACCGCGATGATCGCACGGGCGACCTCCTCGGCGTCGGCAAGTCCGGTCTGGTAGAGGTCGAGCAGGCGCAACGGCTTTCCGCTGGCAAGTTGCAGATAGAACGAAGCGTTCGGCCGGCAGTGGACGAAATCGAGCCCCTTCGCTTCGTACGTCCAGGAGGGCGCGTCCGGCGGCCGGCCCGACATGGAAATGCCCTGCCACACCACGTGGCTCGGGACGTACGCCACGACCGAACGAATCTGTGGGAACATCGAGCCCAGCAGCAGCGAAAGCTCCCCGCCCTTCGAGCCGCCGAACGCCCCGATGCGCTCCGCGTCGATCGCGTCATGGCGGGCCATCCAGTCGAGGCCCTTCTTCAGATACTCCAGGGGAATCTCGACCAGATCGGCCGGGAGCCCCTCCTCACGGAAGTAGGCCAGCGCGAACGCCGCATAACCGTGCGACGCGAGCAGGGCGGCCTCCCCGCGTTCCATCCCGCCGTTGGAGCCCGAAAGAACCAGCAGCGCCGGATGCGGCCCGGCGCCCGGCGGAAGGTACAAAGCACCCACCATGCCGTCATCGCGCACCTCCTGCACACGCACACCCGGTTTCATGAAGAGCCGCGTGAGCGTGGCGCGGGCCACGGGTTGGCCGTGGACCTGCAACTGGAGCTGCGCGGTCGCCGGTTTGTCCACCTCGAACGTGAAGACCGCCGGGCGCACCTCCTCGTCGGGAAGCTCCGCGGGTAGCTGCATCGACCAGAAGAGCCCCATGGCATCCACGCCTTCGTAGGTGCCCGACACCGGCGCCTGGCGGGTCGGATCGACGCGCCCATCTTCGTCGGCCACATACGTCGCCTCCGACCGCCACTCCCGTCCGCGCGTGTCGCGCATCACCGCCTTGAGGGTTGCAGACGCTCCCGGCTCCAGCCCGGCGGCGCGAATATGGACGACCTCGTCGACCAGCGCGCGTTCAGGGTCCACTTGGATGGTCGGCCTGGTGCCCGGATCGGCGCCGGCGCGGAGTGGTAGGGGGGCAGTCAGCAATATCGAGATCGCGGCCGATCGCGTGAACGACATGGCAGGCTCCTATCGACGGATACATACAGCGGACTCAGGGCGGTCAGAGCGTAGTCTAATCGGAGCGCTCCGGCAATGCGTGCCCGCCGGGCCGGGGCACACTCAAGTCCCCGATCTGCTCACGAAGCTCCCGAACTCGGGTGAGGCAGGCTTCCTCGGCGCAATGCTGCGCGCAAAGGTCGATGGCGGGCCCGGCCGCTTCGGACCGCGCGTCTGCCAGCGTCAACTGGGCGACGAGGCAGTAGGTCCACGGATCGCCGGGGCGCTCTTGATCGTAGCGCTCCAGTACGCGCAGCAGGCGGGCGCGGTCGTCCGCACTGGCGTCGCGGTGTTCACAGAGCCGACGTGCGGACTCTGTCGCGTCGGCATAACGCCGTTCACGCAACGCCGCGTAAACCTCGTGGACCAGCCTGAACCCCTGGACGGTCCCCGCGACCTGCGCCGACGGCGGGGCGCCTTCGACCGCCGCCTCGAACAGCGGCGCGGCCCGGATCACGTCACCCGCGGCATAGTAGATCTGCGCGAGGTTCAGCGCCGCGGTCTGATGATGCGGCGCCCGGGCCAGCACCCGGGCGTAGATGCCGACCGCCTCGTTCGACCGCCCGCGTGCCGCGTGGATCGCCGCCAGATTCACCCACGCGTCCAGGTTCTCCGGCATCCAGTCCAGAAGCTCGGTAAGCCGTTGGTGCGCGCTCTGAAGCGCGTCCGGCGTGCCCCGTTCGAGGTCCAGTTCGACGAGGCTCATCGTTGCCGGAAACTCGAACGCGTTGTTCTCGAGTTCCTGTTCGTAGAGCGCCCGAGCTTCCGCCGGTCTACCCAAGCGGCGATACACCCCCGCGAGCCGGTGGATCGTCGGGTTGTGCGCCGGTGCGGCGGCGACGGCCTCTTCGTAGTATGGCCGCGCCTCCGCATACCGCCCCAGCTTGTCCAGCGCCATCGCGAGACGGTACTTGCCGATGGAGCTTTCCGGGTCGATCTCCAGCGCTTTGCGCAACAGGGCGAGCGCCGGTTCGTGGTTGCCCAGCTCGAGCTCGGCCATGCCCATGAGTTGATGCGCTCCGCTGAGCACTTCCGGCACGTCGAATTGAAGTTCCTTTTTCGCTTGCGCGATCGCCGCGCGATAGTCACCGTCCTTGAAGTACGCCCAGCCGAGCTTCTCCGCCACCCGAGGGACGTCAGGATACAACGTCGCGACGCGCCCGGTCTTCTTGACCGACGTCTCGTAGAACGACGCCATGTGCCAGCAGATCCCGACGAACGCGACGCAAAGAACCGCCGCGGCGACACGCGGTACGTAACGCGCCGGCCAACCCCGCGACCCCGCCCGCCAGGTGTCCACCCCGCGGCAGAGGAACGCCGCAGTTGGCCACAGCAGCCCGATGATCGGCACGTAGATGTACCGGTCGGCCGCCAGGACGTTCCGCGCCGGCACGAACGGAAGCGTGTCCACGATCGCCGCGAAGAACCACACGGCTCCGAACGCCGCCACGCGCGACCGCCGGGCCGCAAGCGCCATCACGATCAACCCCGCGGCGACGATCGCACCGGCCGTCTCGTTGTCCGGATCGCTCCATGAAACGACCGGAGCGGTCGGGTAATAGCTGGCCAGCCCCACGGGCCAGACGAAGTGCTGAAAATACCACGCCAGGGCGAGCAGGACGCGGACCAGCCGCGGGCCGCGCAAGTGCTCCGCGCCGAGTGAGAAGAGTTCCGCCTCCGACGTGGCCGCAATGTTCACCCAGATGAAAACACCGGTGAGCAGCGCACAGACGCACCAGGTCGCTGCCAGCCGCAAGCGCACGGGTGGGCGGTGCACCAGCACCAACAGGACGAACAGCACGACGAACCCCGCTCGTACCTTGCTGAGCGCCGAGCAGAGCAACAGCACGATCGTCACGACGGCCCACCACGTTCCGCGCCCGCCGTCACGCCGCGCGCCATCGTTCGCTTCCTCCAGCAGCGATGTGAATGCCAGGAGCGACCCGAGCCCGAACAGAGTCGAGAGGAGGAACATCCGCCCGTTGAGCCAGGCGACGACCTCGGTCTGTAGCGGATGCACCGCGAACAGCAGCGCCGCCAGCGCCGCGATGCTCCAGGTGCGTCGCTCCGAGTCGGCCGAGCGCTCCGGATCCAGCGGCCCCGGCCCGTCGCGCCCACCTCGGCCGCTCATGCGGCGCTGAAGCCTCAACAGCAGTACATAGACGAACACGGCGTTAAGCGTGTGGAGGAGGGCGTTGTCGAGGTGAAACAGCCAGGCGAACGCCTCCGGCCCGTCGTCGTAAAGCCCCAGCAGCTTCGTGACGGCGAACTCGGCCTGGAAGCTCAGCAGCGGCAGCGGCTGGTACAGGTCGCGGTGGAAGGTCGTGAACAGCTTGAGCGTGTGCTCGAACGACGGATGGTTGACGTAGACGTGGTTGAGCGCCAGGCGATGATCATCACCGCCGACGAACCCGCCGCGGATCGTGGGCAGGCCCATGACAAGCGCCGCAATCGCGACACCGGCCGCCCCGAGCCGGTCCCGCCGCAACGCGTGACCGCCGTCAGACAGACTTGCATTCCGATGGTCCATGCTTCGTCTCGGGATTCTAGGGTGCACCCCAGACAGCCGCTATGCAGGAATGCGGCTCGATGCCCTGGTCACCGAACGTCTCGCGGGGCCAGGGCGACTTGCATCCGATCGCCGGCCGGGCGAGAATCCGGCCTGCCGGGCGCGCATGTTACGGCCCGCCCTGTGCGATACGAACCGACCTCGACAGGAGATTCCTATGGGAAGCGCGAAGGAACTTATTTTGGGCCAGCTTGGCGCCGGGCAATACCTCATCGACCAGTTCGTCGCGGACCTCAGCGATCAGGAGTTCTTCAAGCCGCCGGTCCCCGGCGCCAACCACGCGGGCTGGATCCTCGGCCACGTCGCCGTATCCGAGGACTCGCTGGGTGCAGCCGCAACTGGATCGCCGAAGCGGATCGCGGAGGACCTTCAGACCCTGTTCTCCGGCACCTCCGAATGCCACCCCGGTCCGGGCAAGTACCCGCCGCGCAACGAGATCGTGGAGTTGTTCCGCAACACTCGCGCCCACATCGTCGAGGCCCTGAAGGGCTTCGACGACGCACGCTGGGACAAGCCCGCGCCGGAGGGCTACCCGAAGGAGCTGTTTCCCACGCTCGGCTCGATCTGGGGCCTCCAGGGCACGCACCAGTTCTGGCACATCGGCCAGCTCTGCGTCTGCCGGCAGGCACTGAAGAAGAAGCGCGTGCTTACCGACGGGAATTGAGCCTCCGGATGTCCGCTACGATCCAGTGTGTAGTGGTTCAGCGTGAAATGGAGTTCCGGCCGATCTGAGTTCGCTACATCCGGGAGACCGTCTCCCGGAGTTTTCACATCCAGAGTTCGCGGCTTCGCCGCGAGGGATTTATCGCGTTGGCGCCAATTCCGAAGTGGGGAAATACGGCCGTGCGGGGTGGCGAACAGATCTCCAACGGATCGGCAGCGCCGACGACGGTGACCTACAGCGACGTGGAGGGTGGCTTCTCGGGGACGGGCAACATCAGCACCGACCCGCAGTTCGAGGACGCCGGGGCGGATGATTACGGCATCAAGGCGACCTCGCCGTGCAAGAACACGGGGCGTAACTCCGACCTGCCGCTGGACGTGGCGGACCTGGACTTCGACGGGAACACTTCGGAGACGCTGCCCAAGGACTTGGTGCGGGATCCGCGGAAGCTCTACACCACGGTGGACATTGGCGCGCTGGAGTACATGGAGCGCGACGAGGACAGCGATTGCACGGTGTTCCCGAAGCTCAAGTGCCGGATGACCGACCGGCTGGGCGTGCATTGCCTCAACGACGGCCACTGCCCCAGCGGCTACTTCTGCAAACCCGACGGCACCTGCGCCCAGGCCAGAGGCTGGGTATAGCGCGAACGTACAGGCGGCCGCCCGCGGTGCGCGGGCGGCCGGGTAGGTCGGATCGGATGGAGTCTGCGCGCGGACTCCAGTGCGCGGCCCCACCGGCTGGCCGGCCGGGCCTGCATCGCGTAAGATGCGCATCAGACGGTCACCGGTCGTCCTCAAGTGCCGACCGCCGCGGCCGGATTCGGAGGCGCCGCCATGCCACAACCTGGCACCAACGCGGATCGCCGCGCGCTTGCCGTGGCCTCACTGGCGGCGGTTGCCATTCTATCCGCGCCGATGTTGCGGGCGCAAGGCCGCGAGGATCTCGTCGAGGAGACGACCTTCGCGCTCCAGGAGGCGCTCGACCGGGGCAAGTACGACCTGGCGGTCGGATTCGGGCGGAGGCTCGTCGAGCTCGAACCGAAGCAGGTCATGCCGCCGTATCTGCTCGCCCGCGCGTATGCGGGAGCGGGTAATGCCGATGCCGCCGTCGAGTGGCTGGGGACCTCCGCCGAACTCGGCTTCCTGTATCCTTCAACGCTTCAGCGCGACGCCGAATTCGATGCCGTTCGAGAGCACTCCGGGTTCGCGGACGCCGCGGCGCACATCCGTAAGAACAGCCGGGAGGCGCTGGAGCGGTTCAAGCTGAAGGCCGAGCGGGCGACGGTCCTGACGATCGTCCCGCCGGACATCGAGCCGACCGAGCCGGCGCCACTGATCGTGGCCCTGCACGGCTACGGGACCATCGCCGCGAACATCGCGAAACCCTGGCGGGACATCGCCGCCGAGGCCCGGGCCATACTGATCGCACCGCAGGCGGTCGACCGCGTGGGTCGCGGCTTCAGTTGGGGCGTCATCGAGCAGGCCGAGTACCTGATACTCCGCGCCATCGAGAAGACGCGGGACGAGCACAACGTCGACGAGCAGCGGGTCGTGATTACCGGCTTTTCGCAGGGCGGGCACATGTCGTTCCTGATGGGCCTGCGCTATCCCGACAGGTTCGCCGGGGTCATTCCGATCTGCGGATTCTATGAGCACCGACTCACCCCCGTTCCCGAAACGCCGACGCCCGGGCTGCCGCGGTTCTTCATCATGAACGGGGCGAACGACGCTGCGGCGGACAACAACCGCGACGCGGCCCGCCGCCTGAAGGCGATCGGCGCCCCGGTGGAACTCCGCCTCTACGACGGCGTCGGCCACAGTCTGCCCCAGAACCCGGAGCCCGAGCTGCGTGCGGCGTTACGCTACGTGTTCGGCGACTAGCACACCGCAGTTGCGCTGTCGGTCCCATCCGCACTCGACGGGCCGCCCGCCGATGATATAATTCACTATCTTACCCATTCATCGGCGCGCCGCGATCGGCACCAGGCCGCACCGTGGCATGCGGCTTGCTACGATGTCACTCGGGCGTCGACGCGCCGTGGGCTCACGGCCGCACCGCTTTGAATGGAGGTCAAACATGGTCCGCAACGCGATTCTCTGCGGGCTGGGGCTTGCCCTGCTCAACTGTGGATGCCCCGGAATCCAGCCCAAGACGTTCACCCTGAAGGTCGCGCCCGAGGCGATCGACGATACGATCCCAGGGCAGAATCGCGTTCTACTGGTTACTGTCGAGGAGGACGACCCGGCCTCCGACGCGGGTCCGGTCACGGTGACCGCCACCGCAGACGGGGCCGCTACGACCGTAGAACACGCCTCGATCTCCGCCGGCACCGTGGCGGAGGTCACCGTGACCATGCTCCCGCCGGCCTCCGCGGCCGGTGGCGAGGGCTGGCCGTGCAGCGCGACGATCCGTGCCGAGCGCGAGGGGATCATGCGCGAGATTGAGATTCCCATCACGCTGACCTCGGAAGAGGCGGATAGCCTGGGGCCGATGGCGGCTCAGATGCGGGACAGGTTCATCCGCCGGCTGGCCGAGAACCGCCTCGAACTGGGAATCGACGAGACAACGGTCTGGAAGGGGACGATCGTCAAGCCGCATTGGCTCGTGGTCAGCCATTACCTGTTCTTCAGCGACGAGTGGGAGCTGCACGTGTCGTGGCACGTGATGATCGCGCCGTACGACTGGGCCAGGATCGATCTGCGCAAACGGTTCGAGGAGACGTTGCCGTCGCTGGCGTACGAAATACCGTCGGTCTCGGCTCCAGGTCCAACCGTCGTGAACGAGGTCGAGCCCGAGCCGACGCTCTGGCGATAGGGCTCTCGACCGCACGCGGGGCGGACCGGGCCGCAGGGGTGAAGCGCGGCGTGCGCGGCCGACCGGGCCCGGTCGGCGGCGACTCCTATTCGTCGAACATGATCGTGAAGTCGAGCGGCGGCGGGTTGACGCCGACGTGCCGCAGCATGTTGAGCGCCTGGGCGCGATGATGCGTGCCGTGGTTGCAGGCGTGGAGCATCATTTGCCCGAGCGTAAACGTGCGCTCGTTGCCGTCCATGCCGGTATAGGTGATCGATCGATCGAGGTCGGTGTCGGCCAGGGTATCGAGGAACGCGTTCCGCTCGTCGGCGGTCAGGCGCCAAGCCTTACGCAGCGCGGTCATGGATGCGAACTCGCTCGGCACGTCGCTGCGGACTGGCGGTCGGCCCTTCCACCGGGCGAGCCAAAGCCACTCTGACGCATAAAGGTGCCCGACCGTCTCGCGCAACGAGCCCGGGCCCATCTCGAAGGCCCGGTCGAGCTGCCCGTCGCTGAGGGGCTCGACCACGGCCATGAGCCGGTCGCGGGTCCAGTCCTGGTAGGTAAACAGGATGCGGATGGTGTCCAGGTCCATGGCGTAATCTCCGCACGTTCGGTGTAACGGGGTTGTCGATATTGGGGGGATGATAGGCGACTGCATGCCGGCCGGCGACCGGACGCCCGGTTGAACCCGCTCCACCGGCGTCCGCCGACGTTTGACGCTTTAGCGGCCGTGTGGTACCATTTGACGGTAAGCAAGCGCTTGTTCGGGAGGCCGAAAACCGTGCCGGAAACCACAGTCCATCGGAAGGGCGACGTGCTGGCGGCAGCCGAGCGTCTGTTCGCTGAACGGGGCTATGAGGCGACGAGCGTGCGCGACATCGCCGAAGGGCTCGGCATCAAGGCCGGAAGCCTCTACGCCCACATCGAAACCAAAGAGGACCTGCTGTGGGATATCCTGACCGCGGCGGCGGAGCGTTTTTTCGAGGCGGTTGGGCCGATCGCCGGGTCCGACCTCGTGCCGGTCGAGAAGCTCAAGCGGGCCATCGCGGCCCATGTCCAGGTGATCTGTGCGAGCGCCCGCTCGGCGGGGATCTACACGACCGAATGGCGGCATCTGGCCGAGCCGCGGCGGACGCGGTTCGCCGGTCGCCGCGACGAGTACGAGCGGATGTTCCGCGGCATGGTCCACGAGTGCATCCGGGGCGGGCGGTTTCAGGACGTGGACGAGAAGTTCGCCACGCTGCTGATTCTGTCCTCGATCAACTGGATCTATCAATGGTACCGCCCCGACGGCCCGATGACGCCGGAGGAGATCGCCCAGAAGCTGACGGAGATGTTCTTCAAGGGACTCATGCGTGTGGGAGCGTGAGCGGAACTGCCGATTTCCGATTGCCGATTTCCTGCGATTTCACACGCGATTGAATCGGAAAGCGGAAACCGGCAATCGGCAACGGATTGCGGAGCAGTATCATGGTTGCCAACGTGGAACTTGAGACGGGCGGACTGAGTCAGGCCGAGTTTGATCAGCGGCTGGCCGAGTTCGAGGCGCGGATCAACCGCGGCGAGAAGATCGAGCCGGCTGATTGGATGCCGCCGAAGTATCGGCAGGAGCTCATCCGGCTCATCCACGTGCATGCCAACAGCGAGATCTGCGGTGCGTTGCCCGAGGGTAAATGGATCCCGTACGCGCCGACGTTCAAGCGAAAGCTGGCCCTCGTGGCCAAGGTGCAGGATGAGGTCGGTCACGGCCAGCTTCTCTATCGGGCGTGCGAGACGCTCGGGCCGTCACGTGAGCAGTTGATCGAGGACCTCATCACCGGCAAGGCGAAGTTCTCGAACGTGTTCCACTACCCGGCGGAGACGTGGGCCGACGTGGCGATCATCGCCTGGCTGATCGACGCCGCGGCGATCATCAACCAGACCATGATGGCGGAGGGCTCGTACGGCCCGTACGCCCGGGCGCTGAAGCGCATCTGCTATGAAGAGGCGTTCCACATGAAGCACGGCTACGAGATGTGCGTCGTGCTGGCGACCGGCACGAAGGTCCAGAGGGAGATGCTTCAGGACGCGCTGAATCGGTGGTGGGCGCCGATCATGATGTTCCACGGCCCGGCCGACAAGGTGTCCACGCACACCGAGCTGCTGGTCCGCTGGCGGATCAAGCTCAAGACCAACGACGAACAACGGCAGCAGTTCCTCAAGCAGTTCGTCCCCAAGATCTACGACCTGGGCCTGTCGATCCCCGACCAGAGCTTGCGCTACGATAAGGCGACGGATCGATGGGTGTATGACGACCCCGACTGGGGAGAGTTCCTGAAGGTCGTCCGCGGCGGCGGGCCGGTCAGCAAGGACCGGCTCGAGGCCCGACGCCTGGCGCATGAGGACGGACTGTGGGTCCGCGAGGCGCTGACCGCGGCGGCGGCGAAGCGCCCGGTGCCGATGCCCGTCGGGAATTGAGAATTCCGGGAGCAACGTGATGGCCGCATTGCCTGAATGGCGGAACAGGATCAGTATCGATCCGAGCGTGCATCACGGCGACCCTCGTGTGCCGGTGAGGGTCATTGTCGGTAGCGTCGCGGACGGTGACAGCTCTGACCAGATTCTAAAGGGCTACCCGCAGCTTACGCACCAGGACATCCAGACCGGGCTGCACTTCGCCGCCGAAGCGGTAAGTCGCATTGATGCCGTTTTGCCGAGGGAGTAGGGCACAAGTGAGCGAACATCCACTGTTGGATCGGATTAGCTCGAGGCCGGACGTGTTCGGCGGGAAGCCGATCATCCGGGGGATGCGCATTTCCGTCGAACTCATTCTGGGCCTCCTGGCCCAGGGCGAGTCGTGGGAGTCGATCCTCGACGACTACCCGGACCTGGAACCGGACGACATCCGGGCGTGTCTGGCCTACGCGCACGCCGTCATTGCCCATGACTCCCTGGACACGGTCCAGGTGATTCGATGAGGTTTCTTGTGGACCGATGTGCGGGGCGACGCCTGGCGGAGTGGTTGCGCGGGCAAGGGCACGATTTCGTCGAAGCCAGGACCCTCGGGGCCGATTCCGGCGATCTGGCTCTGCTCGAGTTCGCAGCCGGTGACGACCGAGTCCTGGTGACACTGGACAGCGATTTCGGCAAACTCGTGTACGTGGAGGGAATCGCGCACGCGGGCCTGGTGAGGCTGCCGGATGTCCGTTCCGACGACCGGGTTCGGCTGATGTGCGCGGTTCTCGAGAATCACTCGAAGGAGTTGCAGCGCCGGGCGGTCGTGACGGTGCGCGGCGAACGCATCCGAATCTCCCTGGGAGGCGTTGGCCCCGAATGAGAGGGCCGAGCCGAGGAGAGCGGGCTGTGGCGGCGGCAAGCGGGAAGAGCGGACGCATAGGAGGCGGGCTATGCCCGCTGGGAATATGACCGACACTCAATGGCCCGTATTCGAGGTCTTCCATCAGCAGGCGCGCGGTGAACCGCACGTGCACGTCGGGTCCATCCATGCACCCGACGCCGAGGCGGCGCTGATCCTGGCCAAGGAGCAGTATGCCCGGCGGCAGGCGTGCGTGAACCTCTGGGTCGTGCCGGCCGGGGCCATCACCGCCAGCGCCTACGAGGACTCCGACATTTTCGAGCGGGCCACGGACAAGAGCTACCGCGAGTCGTGGGGCTACAAGACGCCGAGGACCGTTCGATATGACGCCACGAAGCCACGGAGCCACGAAGCCACGAAGGGGGCTGGACATGGAGATCAAGACGTTCCGTGATTTGATCGCGTGGCAGAAGGCAATGCAGCTCGCTAAGGTAGCTTATAAGGCTACATCGCAAATGCCGGAAAGCGAGCGGTTCGGCCTGACCGCACAGATCCGGCGGGCCGCGGTGTCCATGCCGTCGAACATCGCGGAAGGGCACGGACGCCAGAGTCTCCCGGATTACATCCGATTTCTCAAAATGGCACGGGGATCTTTGATGGAACGGCATACTCAACTGCTGCTGGGCGAAGAGCTTGGCTTCCTCCAGCCCGGCGGCGACACGATCGATCTACTGGCGGAGACCGACCGAGTGCTTCAAGGTCTGATCCGAAGCCTGGTGAAACTGGGCTCGCAACCACAGGGCAAGGCATGACGCACGACCACTGCTTTTGGCGGACTGACTATTCCCTTCGTGGCTTCGTGGCTCCGTGGCTCCGTGGCTGGGGGGCCCCGTGATGACCGGATACCCAACACTCGCCGACCTCACCGACTCATCTCGCGGCGCGGTCATCGACCTGCTCTTCCGCATGGCCGACGACGAGATCGTACTCGGCCATCGCGACTCGGAGTGGACGGGGCACGGCCCGATCCTGGAGGAGGACATCGCTTTTTCGTCCTTGTCGCAGGACGAGATGGGCCATGCGCTGATGTACTACCAGATGCTGCACGAATTGGGTGAGGCCGATCCGGACACGCTGGCGTTCGGCCGCAAGCCGGGCGAATACCGCTGTGCGTCGCTGGTCTCCCTGCCGAACAACCGCGACTGGGCGTTCTGCGTGGTGCGGCAGTTCCTCTACGACGCAGCCGAGGGCGTACGGCTCGCGGCGCTGTCCGAGGGCTCGCTGGTGCCGCTGGCGCAGCTCGCCCGCAAGCTCCGCGGCGAAGAGAAGTACCACCTGATGCACGGCCGGATGTGGGTCGTGCGTCTGGGCAAAGGCACGGACGAAAGCCGTCGGAGGGTGCAGAAGGCGCTGGACCTCGCCTTCCCCTACGCATTGGGGTTGTTCGAGCCCACGAACGCGGATGCCGCGCTGGCCGACGCCGCCATTTGCCCGAGGGAGGCGAATCTGTGTGCACAGTGGCTTGCGTTCGTCGGGTCCATTCTGGATGAAGCGGGTTTGACGCTTCCCGACGGCGCCGAGCCTGTGTATGGCGGCCGCGCCGGCCGGCACCATGAATCGCTCTCCAGGCTGCTCGAAGACATGCAGCTTGTCTATAAGATCGACCCGGCGGCGAAATGGTGAGCCGGAGAATTACAAATGACCAATGACGAATTACGAAGCTAACCCCGATACTCCTGACGCTACCTTGGGAATTGGCAATCGGCAATCGGCAATCGGCGATCCCCGGTTGGCGGCGATCTGGAATGCGCTGGAGTCCGTGACCGACCCTGAGATCCCCGTTCTCTCTGTCGTCGACATGGGCATCGTTGCCGACGTGCGGGTTGAGGAGGATTCCGTCGCGGTCGATATGACCCCGACGTTCGTCGGATGTCCGGCCGTCGACGTCATGCGTTCAGCGATCCACGACGCCGTCGCGGCGCTCGGCGAACGGAACGTCGCCGTCAACGTCGTCTTCGACCCGCCGTGGACTTCCGACCGCATCACCGAAAAAGGACGCGAGAGGCTTCTGGCGTTCGGGCTGGCGCCGCCGAAGCGGGAAGGGACGAGGGGACTAAGGGACGGAGGGACGCAGAAGAGTAGGGCAGGCTCCGCCCGCCGTAGCTTCGTTCCCTTGGACGTGGAACGCCTCGAGCGCGTGGCGTGTCCGTTCTGCCACTCGACGAACACAACGATGGAGTCGATGTTCGGCCCGACGCTCTGCCGCTCGATTCACTATTGCAACGACTGCCTCCAGTCGTTCGAGCATTTCAAGAACGTCTGACTTGCGCCCCTGGCGGGTTCGTTCCCCCGCCAGCCACGCAATACCGTGCTCACAGCGCTGCGAGGTACGCGGCGATATCCGAGATATCCCCGCTCGACAGGTCAAAGGTGGCGTGGCCGTCATGACCGTCGCGGGTGTGCCCCGTGATGTCCGACGCCTCCTCATCCTGGATGTTCGGGCCGGCGTTCCCCGAGGCGATCTCGCCGTGACAGCCGGCAAAATCCGCCGAGTAGAGCACGCCGCGGGCAACAAGCGGCCATCTTGCCCGAGCGGGCGACGCCGTCGCAATGACGCGCGTCGCAAAACAACGTACCATCAACTCATCGCTGCGACGTGCCGGCCGGAGACGGCGTTCCCGGGCAGCCGGGGACAAGCTGTACGTCGTCTTCGCCGACCGGGCTTTCGATGCCCCTGTACTCGCGGATGTTGCCGGCGAGCCAAACGTTGTCGCTTCTCGCGCCGAAGAGCGGAGTCCGCAGGAAGATGGCCTGGCCGGTGGTGGTCATCACGTTCTGGCCCCGCCCACCGTGCGCCGGAGAGTTCGTCGTATCGGCATCCACGCCGCGGTTGAAACGTCCACCGAGAAAGAGCGGGTTCGCATCGCTGATGTAGACCAACGGTACGCCCGGGCGGACGTTCGGCTTCGGGCCGACGAGGTTCAGCGAATCGTAGCTGACATTGGTCCCGCACGTGAAATCGTCCAGGGAACCGACGTCCTTGACGAGCATGGGCCGGGCCCGCCGGTCGGAAGGGCAGATGAAGTCGGCCGGCTTCGGTCCGCAGTTGTATTTGACGAGTTGGAACACATGCCGGCTGTTGGAGCGGAACGGCCGGTCCGATGCCGTGGGGAGCCAGGCGGCGAGTGTCGGCCGGCCGGCGTAGGGGAGCGAGTCGTTGAACATCGCCTGGTACGCGCCCGTGCCTTCGAAGATCGACGCTAGATTGCCGGCGCATTGTGCTTCACGGGCACGGCCGCGGATCATCGACATTGCGGGCACGAGCGCCCCGATCAGTACCACGATGCACGCAGCGGCCGCGGTGACGTCGCGCCATCGGAAGGTCGGCCCGCGTCGGCCCGCGGACTCGGCGGGCGGCGCGATCGACAGCACCGGCTCACGGGTCGCGCTGCGAACGAAATCAAGGGCCTTCTCGGCCAGGTTTGCCGGGCAGGGTGGAGCGTGCCAATGGTCGAGCGGCTGGAGGACGTGGCCTAGCCGGTCGCTCTGCGCCCGCAGCTCCAGGTCCCGGTCAAGCTCCGCGTCCATCCAGGATTGGTCCTCGGGCGATAGGCGGCACAGGTGCCAGTCCAGAAGAAGATCCTCTCGGTGCTGCGGCTCGCCTTGCATTCAGTCGTGTTCCTGTCGTCGCTAAAGCGTGTTCTTTTCGCGTTCGGCCACGGCCCGCCGGTAGTGGTCCGCGAACCACGACACGGCCGCGTGCAGCCGGCTTTTCACAGTCCCGAGCGGGACGTCGAGAATCTCGCCGATCTCCTTGTATGGGAACCTGTGGTAATAGGCGAGTACGAGGACCTCGGCGAGCTTGTCCGGCATTTCCTCGACCACGTCGCGGACCAGCCGGCGCTTCTCATCAACCAGCAGATCCTCGTCGGGCGCCGTCGATTCGCCCAGGAGCAGGTCGAGGTATCGCTGCTTCGTGTTCTGATCGTTGTTGATCTGGGCATCAAAAGGCACTTCTCGCCGGCGGCCGCGCCGGCGCAGTTGATCCCGGGCCTTGTTGGCGGCGACGGTAAAAAGCCAGGGTTTGAATCGCCGAGCCGGGTCGAAGCTCTCCGCCGAGGTGTAGACCTTGAGAAACGTCTCCTGGACCACGTCCTCGGCCGCCATGGAACTCCCCGTGAGCCGGAGGGCAAACTGAAAAAGCTCGGGCGAGTGCCGGCGAACCAGAAGTTCGAAACTCGCAGCGTCACCGTCCAGAAACTCCCGTACCAGATGTTCGTCCGTTGGCGCTTCCACGCCCCTATTGTATCCTTACGCTCGCGCCAAGTAATGGTTCAAGGAGTCGGCGCGCTCCGGTGCCGGCCCTGGAGGCACGGCTATCGGTGGTTTTATAGGCCGTTGGGGTGTGGTCGTCGCGACGTGACGGTTCGGTTTTCCGGATGAACGCCTGCTCTGCCAAGGACGTGCGGCGCCGCCTGGCCCGGGCGGCGGTCGCAGCGGCTCTGGGTATTGGAATCGTGCTCTCGGCGACTGCGGCGGTCGGATCAGGACGGCCCGGCGAATCGCCGGTGTCCCCCGATTCCCTGATTCTGACCCGGCCGCACGTGGTCGTCCTAAAGTCCGGACGCAAACTGCACCTGTTCGACGGCGAGCGCCTGGTTCGTAGCTACCCGGTGGATCTGGGCCTGGACCCGATCGGACAAAAGGTCGTGGCCCGGGACACCCGAACCCCGGTCGGGACCTTCCGGATCGTGAGCACGAACGCCGCGAGCCCGTACCACCGCTTCCTCGGTCTGGACTACCCGGATGCGAGCGCGGCGCGGTTCGGGCTGACCGCGGGCCTGATCTCGCCGGGGGAGGCGGCCGGGATCGTGCAGGCGCTTACCGCTGGGCGCCGCCCGAGCTGGTCGACGGACCTCGGTGGTGGCGTGGGGATCCACGGGCGGCGTCGGGGGCTCGACTGGACCGGCGGGTGCATCGCGATGGACGACAGGCAGGTCGAGGAGCTGTTCGACGTCCTTCGAATCGGCGATCGTGTCGAGATCCTCCCGTAAATCCCGCGGGCGTGCGGACGTGGGCGGGTACCGTATGGGGCGCGCCGTGCGGGCGCGGCGGAAGTGGCGGTTTTTCGGCGTGAGCGTTGGCGATGGCCTGGGATCCAAAGACCTATTCCCGCGAAACGCTCAGTGCGCTGACCGAGGCGTCGGCGGCGATCAACTCCACCCTCGAGTTCGACGCGGTGTTGAACCGCATCGCGGAAAGCGCCGCGGAGGTCATGCGGGCCGAGGCGAGCAGCGTACTCACCTACGATCGGCACAACGACCGGCTCACGTTCGCGGCCGCGGTCGGTGCCCACGGCCGGGAACTGATCGGCAGGCAGTTTGACGCGCGGCTGGGCATCGCCGGGCACGTGCTCAAGACGGGGCGGGCCGAGAACATCGAGGAGGCCTCCCGCCATCCCGACTTCTTCAAGGGGATCGACGAGGAGATGCATTTCCACACGCGGGGTCTGATCGCGGCGCCGATGGTCTTCCGTTCGGAGATCGTCGGCGTCGTCGAGGTGCTCAATCGGGCCGACGGGAGCGTGTTCGACGCCACCGATCTGGAACTGCTCCGCGTGTTCGCCGATCTCGCCGCGGCCGGGGCGCACAACGCCCGAGCCCATCAGAGTCTGAGAAGGCAGAACCTCGCACTTCGGAGCAGTGTCCTGCTCGACGCCGAGATCATCGGCACTTCGCGGGCGGTGCGGGCCATGTTGCAGTTGGCCGATCGGGTCGCGCCGACGCAGGCCACCGTCCTGGTGGTCGGAGAGACGGGGACAGGGAAGGAGGTACTGGCCAAGCATATCCACCACCATTCGCCGCGGGCGGAGGAAGCGTTCGTCGCCGTGAACTGTGCGGCCCTGCCCGAGACGCTGCTGGAAAGCGAGCTGTTCGGGCACGAGAAGGGAGCGTTTACGGGGGCGACCTCGCAGCGCATCGGGCGCTTCGAGCTGGCCGACAACGGGACGCTGTTTCTCGACGAGATCGGCGACATCAGCGCGTCGACCCAGGTGAAGCTCCTGCGCCTGCTTCAGGAGCGGACCTTCACACGGGTGGGGGGCACGAAGACAATCTCGTGCGACGTACGGATCATCGCGGCGACCAACCGCGATCTCAAGGCCGCGATCGCCGAGGGGCGATTCCGGGATGATCTGTTCTACCGCCTGAACGTGTTCCCGATCACGGTGCCGCCGCTGCGCGAGCGGCGCCAGGACATTCCGCTGTTGGTCGATCATTTCAGCCAGCGGGCGGCCGTAGACATGGGGACACCGCTTCGGCGAATCGCGCCCCACGCGGCGGAGCTGCTGTACAGCTATGACTGGCCCGGCAACGTTCGCGAGCTGGCCAACGTGATCGAGCGGGCGGTGCTGATGTGCGACGGTACGGAGGTGATGCCGTCACATCTTCCGGTGGAGATCACCCGCGGCCCGTCGAAGGACGCGGAGGTCGGCAGGGACCTGCGGGCCACAGAGCGTTCGATGATCGTGGACGCGTTGCGGCAGCATCACGGCAACCAGTCCGCGGCGGCCCGCGCGTTGGGCATCAGCCGCGACAACCTGCGATACCGCGTGAAAAAGTACACCATTACGCGGGAGGAGCTTGCCCGCCGGCCGTGACGGACATGCCCGCGGCCGATGGTGTTCTCCCCCTGCGTTCTTGGCGAGAGGGAGCATACCGACGTCGGCCCGGATGCCCAGTCTCGCACTGCAATTTCCTCCCGGTTTGTGCGCCACCTCTGTGGTCCGTCCGGCTACTTCGTCACGCGGGCCGGGTGGCGTCGTCCCCGATCGCGGGGTACGCTCGTCCATCATGAACCACTCGGATGGTTTGTTGGCGGCGCTGCGAGAGTACGCCGACGCTGTTCGGTCTACAACGCGCGCGACCGCGGAGGGCGATCCGGAAAGCCAACTGGTCGCGCCGATGCGGCAATTGCTGGAGGCGACGGGACACTCGTTTGCCCGCGACCTGACCATCGTTCACGAAACCTCCATCCGCGGCCTCGGCCAGCCGGATTGTTGCATCGAGGACCACGGTGTTTTGATCGGCTACGTCGAACTGAAAGCCCCGGGAAAGGGCGCCGACCCCGAACAATACCTTGGTCATGATCGTAGGCAATGGGATCGGTTCCGGCAGCTCCCGAATCCCCATGGAACCGAGTTCGGCCTGTATCGCAGCGGTTGCAGCAGGTGCCTGGAAAACCCGCTATGATGGAAGCAGAATGAGGCGAAAGGATCTGACCGAGAAGCGCTAGGCCATTCTCGCTGTAGCGCGCCGCCACGGTGCGCATGACGTGCGCGTTTTCGGCTCGGTGGCCCGCGGGGATGCCGACGAGACGTCCGACCTGGACCTGATCGTGCGCTTCGAACCGGGCCGCAGCCTGATCGACCACGGCATGCTGATCGAGGAGTTGCAGGAACTTCTGGGCGTGAAGGTCGACGTCGTGGGCGAGGGTGGCATGCGCGACCGCTTCGGTGCCCGCGTCATACAAGAGGCCGTACCGCTATGAGGAAGGACCGGCTGCTGCTCGAGGACATTCGAGACACCGCTTCCGTAATCCTGCAATACGCCCCCGGTGAACGGGCTGGGTTGGACAACGGGCCGCCGTTGCAGTCTCACCCGTTAAGACACATTCAGTTAATCGGAGAGGCCGCCCGGCGGGTATCCGATGCGCTGAAGCAGGGCCATCCGGAGGTGCTGTGGCAGCGGATGGCGGCCATGCGACATGTCCTCGTTCACGATTACTTCCGCGTCGATCTGGATCAAGTGTGGAACGCCGTCACGATCCACATCCCGCCGCTGAAGCCGCAGATCGAAGCGATCCTGGACTCCCTGCCGCCCGAGGATCAGGCGTGATGTATCGTGCGTACGTTCGCCAGCCCGGCCGGGCGACCGAGCGGCTCAAGAAGGACTACTGGCTCTACGCCGTGTACGATTGCGCCACGCCCGCGTCGCGCCTCGTTCGCGTGCAGGATCCGTTTGACGCGCTGCTGGCGAAGGCGAAGGGCGGTATGCTGATTAGCGCCAGACAGGGACAAGAGGCCTCTTCGTGCTCCATTTGACGAGGATACGGACATGACCGCTGCAGAGCTTGAGCAGTTACTCGACGATATTGAATCGGACCGGGTCGAGCGAAAGGAGTCCACTTCAGACGGGGACAGGATCAGACAGGCCGTTTGCGCTTTCGCGAATGACCTGCCTGACCACCGCAAACCAAGCGTGCTCTTCGTTGGAGTCAACGAACAAGGCCATCCGACAGGATTGTCGATCACGGATCAAATGCTCCAGAACCTCGCTTCAATGCGTGGGGACGGGAACATCCTGCCGTTTCCATCCCTTGATGTTCAGAAGCGAAGGCTAAAGGGACAGGACGTCGCCGTTGTCCTCGTACATCCATCGGATTCCCCTCCTGTGAAGTTCAAGGGCACTATCTGGATTCGCTCGGGGCCCCGCCGAGGGATCGCAAGCTCTGACGACGAGCGTCGGCTCAACGAAAAACGACGTTTTCGCGACCTTCCCGCCGACATCCGCCCGCTGGTGGACGCCGAACTCGACACGATCGATGAACTGCTCTTCCGACGCACCTATCTGCCCTCCGCGGTGGCAGGCGAAGTGATCGAGCAAAACCAGCGATCCGTTGAAGATCAATTGATTGCCTCGAAGTTCGCCCACCCCGGCCCGCCGGTGCGCCCGACGGTGCTCGGTATCCTCACGGTTGGCAAATCGCCCACCGACTGGGTGCCAGGCGCATACGTGCAATTCCTCCGCATTGACGGAGTCGCTTTGGGCGACCCGGTGAAGAACCAGAAGGAGGTCCGCAGACCACTTCCCGATCTGCTTGATGAACTCGAAGATCTGCTCAAGAACAACGTCCAGTCATCGGCAGACTTCACCACGGGCTCGGTCGAGGCCAGAGTATCCGACTACCCGATTGTTGCCCTCCAGCAGATCGTCCGGAATGCCATACTGCACCGTTCCTACGAGAACACCAACGCGCCTGTGCGCGTTTACTGGTTCAACGACCGGGTCGAGGTCCAGAATCCCGGTGGACCTTACGGGCAGGTTACGAAGCAGAACTTCGGGCACCCCGGCGCGAACGACTATCGCAACCCGAACCTTGCCGCAGTCATGAAGGAACTCGGCTACGTCCAACGTTTCGGCTACGGGATCACGCTCGCGCGGAACGAGATGGCCAAGAACGGCAACCCGGCGCCCGAGTTCCAGGTCGAAGACGCGCACGTTGCCGTCATCCTCAGGAGGTAATCATGAGCATCCCCGTAATCGCATTCTTCAACAACAAGGGCGGCGTCGGCAAGACCTCTATGGTCTACCACCTCGCGTGGATGTTCTCTGACCGTGGTCTGCGCGTCATTGCTGCTGATCTCGATCCGCAGAGCAACCTTACCGCCGCCTTCCTTGATGAGGACAGGCTCGAACAGGTTATGCCGGGCAATGGGCCATCGCTCACCGTGTTCGGTGCCATACGGCCGTTGAAGCAGGGCACGGGAGACATCGCCGATCCTCACACCGAGATCGTGGCTGATCGACTCGGGCTGATCCTTGGTGACATGGCACTCTCCACCTTCGAGGACGACCTGTCGGAGGTCTGGCCAAAGTGCCTGGCGGGCGACGCTCGCGCCTTTCGCATCACGTCCGCTTTCTGGCGACTTGTTCAGAACGCGGGACAAAAGCAAGGAGCCGACGTCATCCTCATCGACCTCGGGCCAAATCTGGGTGCGATCAATCGCGCCGCTTTGATCGCATCCGACTTCGTCGTGATTCCATTGGGACCCGACCTTTTTTCACTACAGGGCCTCCAGAACCTGGGGCCTGCCCTCCGGACGTGGCGCGATGGGTGGACGAAACGCCTTAAGGAGAACCCACCCACGGATCTCTCGCTCCCGTCCGGCGGTATCCAGCCCATCGGCTACATGGTCCTTCGGCATTCCATTCGTCTCGACCGTCCTGTCAAGGCATTCGAACGCTGGATTGCGCGAATGCCCTCCACCTACGCCCAAGCTGTCCTCGAACAGGAGCCCGACCCCACGCTCACCATCGACAACGATCCCAACTGCATCGCCAAGCTCAAGGACTACCGAAGCCTCATGCCGCTGGCACAGGAAGCTCGCAAGCCCATGTTCTTCCTTAAGCCGGCTGACGGCGCGCTCGGGGCACACACTTACGCGGTTACTGACGCCTACAGGGACTTCAAGAACGTCGCCATCAAGATCGCCAAGAACGCCGGAGTCAAGGATCTCACATGACCGACTTTCCGCGACTGATCGAACACGCCTTTCCGCTCAAGCAGGCCTCACTGGACAACGTCCACCAGAAGAACGTCCGCCACGGGCACATCTCGACGCTGCACATGTGGCCGGCGCGGCGGCCGCTGGCGGCCGGCCCGGCCGTCTCCGTGCCTCGATCTGACCCCTATCCCGAGGACCTGACGGCGTGGCTCGAAGCAGCCACAGAGCGAGGCGGCGAGGAGAACATGGGGCCGGAGGTCCGGGGAAACGCGTGCCGCTGACACGGAGCGCGTCGCTTTTCGTTGAGGCGGTCCGGATTCGGCAACGCCTGTTATGGCTGCCCACCTTCGCCGAGCGGTTCACCTCGCGCGACCGGCCGCGCGGGCGCATCCCCCACGGCCGGGCGCGATCTACGCACGGGGTTCCCGACGGCCCGGACCGGTACCCGGACTCGTTCGACTGGGTTGACGGACCGACTGGCGACGGTACGTTGATCGTCGGCGACGGCGCGTTCGCCCCGGTCGCCCGGGCGGTGTATGAGTTCGAGGTCTCGGGACTCAAGGTCGTGCAATCGTGGCTGAACTACAGGATGAGGCGACCGCGCAACGTGCGGCGGTCCTCGCCTCTCGACGACATCCGGGCGCAGCATTGGACGGCCGTATCTACCGGCGAACTGCTCAATGTGCTCTGGATCCTCGAGGCGACCCTCGCAACCTATCCAGCCCAGCGAAGATTGCTGGAGCGCATCACGGAAGGAATCGAACATGAATGATGACGCCCGCACGGTCCCCGCGCCGCAACCGGATGCCGGCAAGCCGACACCCCGTTTGCCGTGGTTCACGGCCGACGAAATCCCCCTTCCCCCGCCCGAGATGCGCCGTCCGCCCGAGGAGCGCGAACCCACTCTATTCGACGATGTGGATGATGGATGATCCAACACGCACCGGAAGCCTCCCAGGAAACGATGAGGCGGCGGACGTACCTCCGCCGCCTCGGTTTGTCGCAGTACTTCGTTCGCCGCGCCAGCCGGTGACGCTTCCGGGGCCGCGTGCCTACGTACCCTTGAGGTGTTTGTCGAGGAAGTCGACAAACGCGTCAGAGGCCCGGATGCGGTTCTCCTTGCGGCGGAAGCCATGTCCCTCGTCCGGGAAGACGATGTACTCTACGGGGACGCCGTTGGCCCGGGCGGCCTCGACGATCTCGTCACTCTCGACCTGGAGGACGCGTGGGTCGTTGGCACCCTGCACGACGAGCAGGGGCCTCTTGATGTTCGAGGCGTGGAACAGGGGCGAGATCCTGTGGAGCCGCTCGCGGTCGGTCTCGGGATCACCCATCTCGGCGTAGAGGGCCTCGCGGAACGCCGACCACCAAGCGGGGATGCTCTCCAGGGTCCGCAACCAGTTGGTGACGCCGAAGATGTCGATTCCGACGTCGAAGGCCTCCGGCTCAAAGGTCAGGGCGGCGGCGACCATGTAGCCGCCGTAGCTGCCGCCAATGATGCCGATCCGATCGCCGTCCACCCAGGGCAGGCTCTCGAGGTACTTGCGCCCGTGGACGCAGTCCTCGAGGTCCACGTCGCCGTGTTTGCGGTCGTCCAGATGGAAGAAGGTCTTGCCGTAGCCGGACGAGCCACGGTTGTTGACCGCCAGAATCGCATACCCGTGGTTGACCAGATGTTGAATCTCGGCGCGGTATCCGTGGCGGCTCTGCCCGCCGGGCCCGCCGTGGACCCAAACGAGAGCCGGCACCTCGTTACCGCTGGACGCACTGTGGGGCCGGTAGAGCACGGCCGGGATCTGGAGCCCGTCGAAGCTCTTGTATCGCACCACCTCGCCCGCAACGAGATCGTCACGGTCCATGGCCGGGTTGAGCGTGTCGGTCAGCCGTTCGTAGGCATTGGACTCGAGGTCGAGCATGAACAGGTTGGAGGGTGAGGTGTCGCCGTTGACGTAGAAGGCCATCTTCGTTTCGCTGGGCGAAATGCGGATGCCGGTGATGTCGCCCTCGGGCAGGTCCGGCAGGCGCACCTTCCGGCCGGTCTCCATGTTCTCCAGCGTAACGACTGTCCGGGCGTCCTGGTTGACGCCGGTGACGCGGTACTTCCCGTTCTCCGAGAAGTAGACGTACATCACGTCCCAGGGGGCGGCGACGACGGCGCGGCGATCGCCGGTGGCCAGATCGTACGACCAGGCCTCCTCGAACTCACCCCGCTCGTTGCTGGAATAGAGGATTCGCTTGCTGTCCGGGGTAAACGTGTGCACCGAGTGGGACACGTCACCCTGGTGCGGCGTGATGTGCCTGGGGGCCGCATCGGGATCCTTGCTGTCCCAGATGTACACATCGCTGTCGGCGTTGTTGCGGATCTTGGTCAGGGCGATCCACCGGCCGTCCTTGCTGACGTCGGAAACGTCCCAGCCGTCCTTGTTGGTGAAGATGAGCTGCTTCGAGTAGCCGTCGGTGGTGTACCGGTAGAGGTCGAAGTAGTTCTCGTCGCGTTCGTTGGTCAGCACCCAGAAGGACAGCTTGTCGCCGCTCCAGCGGACGAACGACGCCTTGAGATCCTCGCCGGGCGTCAGGTCCGTCGTGCTGCCGTCGGGGTCGCGGACGAACAGATGGTTGCGCTCGTTGCCGCCCTGGTCGGCGGTATAGAGGATGCGGTCGTCACGCGGGAAGTAGCTGACGCCCATGACCGCGTTGGTCGTGGAATCGGTCAACTGGATCGGCTCGCCACTGGTCACGGGCTGAGCAAAGGCGTTGAACACGCCGCTGGCATCGCTGGTGATCAGGATCCTGCTCTCGTCGGCCGAAAACGAGCCGCCGAACACCGTGGTGGTGTCGAAGAACTGTTTTGCGGAGTAGCGCGGAGCCGCGTTGCGTGCGCCGCCGGTCATGGGTGTCGTGGCGCACCCGGAACCGACCGAAAGCGCGAGGGGAAGAGCGCAAAACGCGACGCGACGCAGCCTGAGCTGTTTCATCGGGCATCTCCTGTTAGTCCATGGGTCGGAACGACGCGGGGCCATTGTAGGGATTACCCCGCGGCGGACAACGTTCGATCCGGTAAACGATTGTCCGTTCCTGCACGGCCGGGGCAGAGGCTTGACGCGAGACGCACGTCCGCAACTCGCGCCGCGGCGGCGACGTTTCAAGGCCCGCCCCGCCCAGCGGCGCTATGACGCGTAGCCGCCGGGATGGTTCTTGTGCCAATTCCACGCCGTCTCGACGATCCCGCGGATTTCGGTGTAGCGCGGTTCCCAGTTCAGCGCCGTGCGGGCCCTCGTGGGATCGGCGTAGAGTTCCGGCGGGTCGCCTTCGCGGCGGGCGGCGGGTGTCGCGGGGATGTCATGGCCCGTCACGTCGCGCGCGGCCTGAACCAACTCCTTCACGCTCACCCCCAGTCCCGTGCCGACGTTAAAGCAGCGGAACTTCCCATCCGGCTGCGTGTCGAGGGCCACGCGGTGTACCTCCGCCAGATCGTCGACGTGGATGTAGTCGCGAACGCATGAGCCGTCCGGCGTGGGGTAGTCCACCCCGAAGATCTTGACGCCGTCGCTCTGCCCCAGCGCCACCTCGAGCACCCGGGGGATCAGGTGCGACTCCGGAGCGTGATCCTCGCCGATGGTCCCGTCGGCCGCGGCGCCGGCCGCGTTGAAGTAGCGGAGGGCGGTCGCGCCAAGTCCCCATGCGGTCACACAGTCTTCAATGGCCCACTCTATCGCCAGTTTCGTGCGCCCGTAGGGGTTGATCGGGTTCTTGGGCATGTCTTCCTCGATGGGGACCGACGGGGGAATGCCGTACACTGCACAGCTCGAGCTGAAGACGAGCTTCCCGACCTGTTGCTGCCGCATCGCTTCAAGGAGCGCGATGCTGTTGATGACGTTGTTGCGGTAGTAGCGCAGCGGGTCGCTGACCGACTCGTTCACCTCGGCGTGGGCCGCAAAGTGCATGACGGCGTCGAACGGGGCCGCGGCCAGCACCTCTCTCACCTGTTTCACGTGGCCCAGGTCGCCCTCCACAAACGTCGCCCGATCGTCGATCGCAGCGCGGTGGCCCTTGTCCAGGTTGTCGAACACCACCACCCGGTCGCCCCGGTCACACAGCTTGCGAACGCAATGACTGCCGACGTATCCGGCGCCGCCGGTCACCAGGATGTTCATGGAGTGCTCCATATCGAATCTCGAACGCCGAATAGCGAATGGCGCACGGCGTGGAGGGGGGAGACGTCGATCCGCCGGAAGAAGCGGCGCGGCGCCGGTCGTAGACCCGAACCGTCGGCGAGCCGAAGGTCGGGGCGGTCCATCGCCGGGCCCCTACTCGATGACAATGTCGCGCAATAAGGAAACACTTATGACGGCCGTCCGAAGTATGATAATCCGGCGTCGGTTGACCGTAACGCCGCCGTCACGGGCCTCGGCCACGTAGGCGTCCTTGCTCACATGTCCGTCGCGGCAGTCGTGGATGTCCGCCTGTTCGAGGACGAACGTGGACTCGCCAACGTCAGTCAGGCGGCCGATGTATACGATCGGGCCGGCCGTGTCGAGTACAATCACCTCGCCCATCAGGCTTGTCCATGGTTCGGTCATGACTGCACACCGCTGGGGGTTTGTAAGCTGTTTTCATTCACGCTGGACGCCATTGTACCGACAGCGTAAGGATGGGGCTACTACGCGCCAAGCGATGGAGCATCCCAGTTTCACATCCGCTATAGGATCGGGCGGTTCCGTATGAGGCCGGCCCGCCGCGGTTGTGGGTCGCTGCCGTCCGACTGCGCATTTGGCTTGACGGGGGCACAAACGGCCGGTACATTGGCGGGTGGTTGGTGCGTCGAGCGAGGCGCGTTCGTGGCGTTGATGGCTCAACTCCGGATCACAGCCTATTGGATTGCTCCCACCACACCCGGGCCGGCTGGCAGGCCCCTTTCATATGCGACCCTGAAAGCAGTACGGTTGGGTCGGGCGTTCCCTATGCAGGAGAGGTGCGTTGGGTAAGAGACTCTACATTGGCAACCTGAGTTACGACGTCACGAGCGGCGACCTCGAGGAGATGTTGTCTCAGCACGGGACGGTCGAGCGCGCCGAGGTCATCAGCGACCGGGTCACGGGCCGGAGCAAGGGGTTCGGTTTCGTGGAGATGGCCAGCGACGACGAGGCGCAGGCCGCGATCGACGCCTTGAACGGCCAACAGCACGGCGGCCGGGCGCTGACCGTCAACGAGGCGCGCCCGCGCGAGCAGCGCACCCGCAGCCGCAGCAGCTTCAGCCGCGACCGATTCTCGGGCGGTGGTGGTGGTGGCGGCGGCGGGTACGGGCACCGCTACTAGACGCTCACCGGCTGACGAGTGGGGCGTTCCCAGACGAGCCGCCTCGTGCGGCAGCGTTATCCCTCGCATCAGCCCGCCAATGTGCGCCGGCGTCGGTGCTGCATCTGCCGTCCTTCATGTCCGGCCCTCGGCCGGCTCAGCGTGCACGCGGAGCGTCGGGCCGCCACGTCTCCTCGGCTTCCGGTGGCCGGACGTACTGCGGAACCAGTTCGCGGGGGCCGACGAAGCCGCCGTCGCCCGCCCGCTGCGCGCCGAGGCGATAGACGACCTCAACGTCGGGCGGAAAGAGGCGGTCCGGCAGTACCCGCAATCCGCTGGCGTCTACGGCTCCACGGAAGCGCGCCACGCCCTCGCCGACGACGGCCGTTTGCCGGTCGAGGCTTGCCAGAAACGAGTCGGGCGACACCTCCGCCGGCCCGCGAACCTGAGAATACTCGGCTCCAGCCCGCTGGTAGACCGCCGCGTAGGCGTGGTTCCGATGTGCGTCGATTATCACCGCCACGCGCTCCGGCGGGTCGGCGAGGCCTAAGGCGTTGCAAGCGACGGCCTGGAGGGTCGGCACGGCGACGATCTTGGCCCGCGACACAAGCGCCAGGGTCCGCGCCACGGCGATCCCGATTCGCAGCCCGGTGAAGCTCCCCGGCCCGACGCCGACGTAGAGCTGATCGACATCCTCTGGCGTCACGCCCTGCGCCTCGCAGAGGGCCGCCAACGTCGGGACGAACTCGACGGCGTGGCGGCGCGGCCCGCAGAAGGTGCGGGTGGCGAGCGTCCGCGCCCCTCGACCGATGGCGATAGCGCCGAAGTCGGTGGACGTGTCCCACGCCAGGCAGACGGGCGGGTTGTGACGGGATCGGCCGTACATCGATGGCGGCCATAATACCCGACGGTGGTGGGGGTGGCGGGGCCGACGGTTGTGCCGTTTCACGGGTGATACGCGGCGAGTCGTCGGGCGAACCGGATTGACGGTTCGAGCATCGAACCATAGAGTCGCAAGACTGGCCGGTGCCTGTCGGCAGCGGCGGCCGCCGCGGCGCGGCTTTCGGTGCCGCTCAGCATGCTCGAATCTACGTGTTTGCGGTTATTTCGGACATCCATGGGAACCTCGAAGCCCTCTTAGTCGCACTGGCCGACATCGAGCGGAGGGGCATCGAAACGATTTACTGTCTCGGTGACGTGGTCGGCTACGGGGCCAGCCCGCGGGAATGCCTCGACCTTGTCATCGAGCGGTGCAAGTTCTCGCTCTGCGGCAACCACGATCAGGCGGTCTTCTTCGAGCCCACCAATTTCAACGTCGGCGCCGAGCGGGCGGCGTACTGGACGCGCCAGGTGCTGGAGGAGGAGCCCGACCGCACCAGGCGGAACCGCCGCTGGGAAGCCCTGGGCCGCTTGCCGCTGCGTCAGGAAGTCAATGGCCTGCTGATGGTTCATGCGTCGCCGAGGCGCCCAATAAACGAGTACCTCTTCCCGGAGGACGTCTATACCAACCCGGGAAAGATCATCGACAACTTCCGGCGTTTGGACGAACGGCACAAGGCCTGCCTGGTGGGCCACACGCACGTGCCCGGAGTGTTCCTGGACGACCCGAGCTTCGACCCGCCCGACGAGTTGCCCGACATTCGGCTGTACACGATCACCTCGGAGGAGAAAGCGATCATCAACGTCGGGAGCATCGGGCAGCCGCGGGACCGGGATCCGCGGCTCTCCTACACGGTGGTGTACGAAAAGGGCGAAGCACCCGAGGACTACGAACCTCCCGAGGCGGCCGAGGACGGGTATTGCACGACGATCGAGTTCGTCCGGATGGAATACGACGTCGAGAAGGCGGCGCGGAAAATCTACGACATACCGGAGCTGGATGATTTCCTCGGCACGCGGTTGTTCGAGGGCCGATGACCGCATGGGCGGCCCGGGGGCGGCGGTCGCGTGCGACGGAGTGACTCCGGAATAGAAACCGATCCGAATGGACAAGCAGGACACGCTACGCAATCTCCTGTTCGCGGGGCTGATCTTCTTCGGGATCATGCTCCTTGCCCCGCGCCTTTTCAACGTCGCCCGGCCGCCGGCGCCCGTTTCGGAGGGGACATCAGGACTGCCGAAGGAGCCATCGACGACGGCCGCAGGCGCGGGGCTTCCGGGCGCCCGCGAGCCGTCCGCTGCGGTTGCGGGCGGCTATTCGGTAGTCGAGGCCGACGAAGTGCGGACGGAGCGCATCGGGGCGGATCTGTCGTCCGATTTCGACCCCGAGCATGCGGCCCCCTACCGGATGCAACTGACGCTGTCGAACATAGGCGCGTCGATCGAGTCCGCCCGGATGAGCGACCATACGGCTGATGTGGCGAACCGCGAGCGGTACCCGCTGCTTTCGCCCGTGGCTTCGCCGGACGGAAAGGTCTACCGATCGTTGGCGGTCGAGAACGTCAACATCGACGATGTCGACGTGCGGCTGGATGACAAGCTGTGGAACCTCCGAGCGATCGAACCGTACGAGGCGCAGCGTGCCGGGACCGACGAGTCGGGTCAGAAGGCGGAGTTCTGGATCGAAATTCGGAAAGAAGCCGCCCCGGTGCTCCGGGTCGTCCGGACGCTGCGGCTGCCGCAGCAACCCGAGGAACGGCAGCGGCACGATCTGTACTCGGACATCACGATCGAGAACCTCTCGGATCGGCCGCATCGAATCGTGCTGACCTACCGGGGCGGCGTGGGGCTGGTGGCCGACGGATACCGCGGCAGCAGCCGGGTGGCGGACTACGGTGTCGCCCGCGAGGACGGAACCGTCGTCGGGGCTCGTGAGTACCTTACCAAGATCGCGGCGAAGCCCGAGCACTTCATGCCCCTGTTCAACCCGTCCCAGGCGCCCGGGTCCCGACTGAGCTGGGCGGCCACGGGCAACCAGTACTTCACCTGCACGGTCGCCCCGCTGGGCTTCGACGGCAGCGACAACCCGCCGTTCATCGCCAGCGTCGAAGCGGTCGATCTGGACGCGAACGAGCAGACGGCCGAGGACGTGACGGTGCGGCTGATCACGTCGGCGGCCTCCGTCGACGCGGGCGCGGCGGTGACCTACCCGGCCGAACTATACCTTGGTGAGAAGGCGGGCGAGGCGTTCAAGGAGATCCCGAAGTACGCGTCGCGCAACTACTACTTCCAGATCGCCGCGGGCTTCGGCTCGTGCACGTTCACCTGGCTCGTGGAGGTGATGATCTGGCTGCTGAACAGCCTCCACGCGGCGGTCCCCGATTTCGGGGTCGCGATTCTCATTCTCGTGGTGATCGTCCGCAGCCTGCTGCACCCCATCACCAAGAAGGGCCAGATCAACATCGTCCGGATGCAGCAGAAGATGGCCGACTTCGCGCCGGCCGCGGAGGAGCTCAAGCGTAAGTACGCCAATGACAAAGCCCGGCTCCAGCAGGAGACGATGAAGCTGTATCGGGAACATGGGATCAACCCCATCGGGCAGATTGCCGGCTGCCTTCCGATGATCCTCCAGATGCCGATCTGGATTGCCCTGTTCCTGAGCCTGAGCAATAACGTCCGGATTCGCCACGAGGGGACGTTCTTCCTTCCCTGGATCCACGACCTCACCGCGCCGGACGCACTGCTGACGTTCTCGAACCCACTTCCGCTCATCGGCGATTCGTTCAACCTCCTGCCCATTCTGGTGGCGATCTTCATGTACATTCAGCAGAAGACGCAGCCCAAGCCGAAGCCCAACCCGAACGCCAGCGAGCAGCAGCGCATGCAGCAGGAAACGATGCAGAAGATGATGCCGCTGATGAGCTTCGTCATGCTGTTCATCTTCTACACGATGCCCGCCGGGCTGAACCTCTATATCATGTGCAGTTCGTTCTTCGGTTGGATGGAACAGACCTACATCCGCAAACACATCAAGGAGCGGCAGGACGCGGACACGTCTCCGTACCCGAAAAGCGGCGCGGACGCGCCGCTGAAGCGAAAGAAGCGCGCCGGCGAGATGTCCTTCATCGAAAAGCTCCAGAAGCTGGCGGAAGACGCCCAGAAGGCCCGGCCGAGAAAGCCCGCGAAGAAGAGCGGCCGGCGCTGATCGCGGCGCGTGCGGCCAGATGCAACCAGAGGTGAACTGCGCGACCGGTCTATGGCCCGGCCGTCGAGAACGCGCGTCCTACTCCCCCGGCTCTCTCCGGCGCGACCGCCCCAGCCGGCCGCGCCGCGGTCTTCGCCTGTGCGCGGGCCAGATGCGGCGCGAGACGGCGGTACTCATCGGCGATGGCGCGATCCGGGAGAAGGTCGCAGATGTCCGCACCCACCCCGAGAATCCCGGCGAGGTCGCGGTGAGCGACGGATAGGGCGAATCGCCGGCGCAGCGCGTCCTCCGTACGGTCTTCCAGGGCCGCGAAGTCACGCCGCATCCGGTTAACGGCCTCGGCCTCGGCAGTGTCGAGCATCACGGACAGAATCCGCCGGCAGGTCTTGACGTCGCCGTTCCGCATCGCCACGTCCCAGGTCTGCATCAGGTTCCGCGTGGCGACGGAGTCGAGCAGGGGCCCGCGCAGCGGCGGTGGGGCTGCCTGAGGCGCATGGAGCGGCGCTGCTGCCGACAGGGCGGCCGGGCGCCCGACCTCATTTCGTGAGTTTGAGTCGAGCGCGGTGGCCGACGGATGCAGTCCGGCCGGCCACGGCTCGTCACTCAGAAGCGCCGCTAGGCGGGGAAACCTGCTGCGGTCGAGGGTGGCCGCGGTAATCGCGGACGGGTCCGCTTGGCTAGCGGCCAGATCCACGACGGTCTCCGCTCCGCCGGGCACGCCCAGCGCGGTCTCGCGTGCCGGATGCGCAACCGCGGCAATGGACTGCTCGAGGCGGTTGAGCCGGGCGCAGAGGTCATCGAGTCTACGGTTGGCTGTGGAAAGGTCGCGCGCCAAGCGATCGATCGCCCGGAGCCCGATCGCGGAAGTTGCCGCGACCGCGAGCCACGCCAGCCCGACGATGATCCCCAGGCCGCTACCGAGGGCAGCCGATACCATAACCGCAGCGAAACCGGAAAGGGCGCACCCGGCGCTCGCGGCGACGTGGAGCCGCACCGACGATGAGCTGTTGTGAAGATCGAATCGCACGGGTCGTCGCCGGTCCACCGGGCCGGCTACTCCGTCCCCGACGGCTTGGGCACACCGAGCGACACCATACCCGAGCCGGGTTGCTGGACTTCTCTCAGGGCCTCGGGGCGAAGATGCTCGACGCCGGCCAGCGAGCTTTCAATGGGGACCGATACTTCCAGCCACATCGTGTTCTCGGCCGACTCCACGAGCCCATGGGCAAGACCGGCCGGAAGCAGCACGGTGTCTCCCGGGGCGAAGCCCACCGGTTCCTTCAGGCCCTCACAGCGGATGCTACCCCGGCCGTCGAGAACGATCCAGACGGCCATCTCCTGCGTGGGGATGGGCTGGGCGGCGCCCGCGACCATCCGTACGCGGTCGATCAGGAATGAGGGGCAGCGGATCAGGTGCGTCACCGACGTCCAGACGCTGGCAACGTGCTGCGGGCGTTCGGCCTCTGACGGCACGGGGTTCGTGGAAACGCACGCCAGCGCCTCGTCGACGTGGAGCGGCCGCGGCATGCCTGTCGCACCGTCGACTCGGTTCCAGTCGTAGATGCGGAACGTGGTGTCCGACGGCGTTTGCACTTCGGCGACCAGAACCCCGCCGCCGAGGGCGTGTACCGTCCCGCTGGGAAGATAGTAGCAGTGTCCTTTGCGGGCCGGGATCCGGTTGAGCACCTGCTCGACGCGGCCCGCTTCGACGGCGTTGCGAAGGCCGTCGAGGCCCACGCCGGTTTGCAGGCCACGGTAGATGCAGGCGTCGTCGTCCGCCTCGACGACGTACCATGCCTCGTTCTTAAGGCGCGTGCCGCCGCCCATGCGTTGCGCCGTCTGCTCGTCGGGGTGGACCTGCACGCTGAGCGGCTCGCGGGCATCGAGGAACTTGATCAGCAACGGGAAGCGGCCCGCGGCGAGTTGGGCCCGGCCGATGAGGGCGTCCCCCCACGTTTCGAGCATCTGCGTGATCGTCTTTCCGCGGTCCGGGCCGCGTGCAACGACCGATCGATCGTCTTCGAGATCGGCGAGCTCCCATGATTCGCCGATCATCGCCCCGGCCGGGAGCGGCCTGTTCAGGCGCGTTTCGAGCCGCCGACCGCCCCAAATCCGCGGCTTGAAAATCGGGTGGAAAATGAGCGGATAGACGGTCACGTCGCGCCGTGGGGCCTCCTTGGAATGCACTGCCGGTAGGATTGTAGGGCGGCGCGCATGCGGAGCAAGCGCGAGCGGCCCCGCACATCGCGGAGTTGCGTCCGGCGGTGTGTCGTCGTTACACTCGAATACCGAGCCTCAGCGGCCGGGCGGGTTCGTGCGGTCCCGAGCCGCGGAGGCGATCGGGAAGGCGGAATATCATGAGTGACACCCCTCAGGACGATACGATCAGTTTCGATGACTTTGCGAAGCTGCGGCTCCGTGTCGGGCGGGTCGTGGAAGCCAACGATCATCCCAACGCGGACAAGCTGATCGTGCTCAAAGTCGATCTGGGCGACGAGCAGCGGCAGATTTGCGCCGGGCTCAAGGGACATTACACGCCCGAGCAGTTGATCGGGAAGAGACTGGTTCTGGTAGCCAACCTCGCGCCACGGATGATGCGGGGCGTCGAGAGCCAAGGCATGTTGCTGGCCGCGTCGACACCGGATCACGCCCAGGTCATCGTGGTGTCGCCAGAGTCGGACATCGCCCCGGGCAGCAGGGTGACCTGACCCAACCCGTGAAGGGTGACCCGATCGCGGTCCGCATGAACGTGTGGTCGCGCGTGGCACGATCTCGCGACGCGAGGTCGCGGATTCGACGGCCGTGGCCCGCCCCGTCGGGCCGGAGCCTGGCACGCGATCAGTTAACCCATTCGCCGGGAGTGTGTCTGAGAAGGGAACGGGGGCGCGTCTCCAGGTATTTTGCAGATGGAAGGAAGGCTATCGTGTTCAGATCGCTGAAGTTGACGACGCCGGGGCTGTTGGGATTGCTCGCGCTCACCTCGCCGATTCGGGCATCGGATGACACGGTCGAGGTCGTGGCCACCGGCGAGGGGATCACCGCGGAGCAGGCCCGCCACGCGGCACTGCGTACGGCGCTCGAAAAGGGCGGACAAGTGGAGATCAGTTCGCACAGCAACGTGGAGAACTTCGAGCTGATTCGCGACACCATCTACGCCCGGGCCGACGGGATCGTTACCGACTACAAGATCCTCGAGGAGGGCGACGCGGCCGGCGGCGTCAAGTACTGCACGATCAGGGCGCAGGTCAGGAAGAGCGCCATCGCCTCGACCTGGGGCGAGGTGCAGAACGTGCTGGATCAGATCGGCCGGCCCGGCGTCGCCATTTACATCACCGAGCGGATCGACGGACAGGTTCAGGACAGCAGCATCCTCGAATCTCAGCTCGAAAACCGGCTGCTCAAGGCAGGCTTCGACGTGTTCGCTGGAAGGCACGTGCGCGAGATCTTCGAGAAGGAGAGTGCGGACGCGGCCGCCGAGGACAATGAGGCAAAGGTCCGTGCGATCCAGAAGAACTTCGAGGCCCAGATCTTCATCACCGGCACCGCCCAGGCGGACGCGGCCGGCGTCAACGATCTCGCCGGGCAGGCCGTGGCCATGTACAACGGCGACGCGATGATCAAGATGTTCTACACCGACACCGGGCAGCTCATGGCCAGCGAATCGTTGGCGAACTGGCGCGGCGGGGCCCGGGGCTTTCACACCATCTCACCGCAGGCCGGAAAGAAGGCACTGGAGAACGCCGCCCAGGAGCTGATGGACCGGGCCTACGAGAGCGTGATGCGCCAGTGGGCGACGCGGATCTCGGCCGGCGGCCTGATCCAGCTCGAGGTCGAGGGCATCAACGTCGCCGACGCGATCAAGCTCAAGAAGGCGCTTCAGGACCTCGACCCGGACAAGATCAAGGACGTGCAGTACTCGATCTCCCACCGCAGGGCGCAGTTTCGCATCAAAGCCACCATGACCGCGCCGCAACTGGCCGAGTACCTCGTCGAGGCGCCGTTCGCCGACGTGATCGAGCTGGTCGACTTGCAATCCAATCGCCTTCAGGCGAAAAAGGCGGGAGGGTAGTCTGGGCGTAACGCAGAGTCTCGGTCCGTACCGTCTGGCGCGCGAACCGAGGTTCGCGGCTCTCCTCCGGCCGAGTCAGCCGCGGCGGCCCGCGGCCCCGCCGGTCGATTCGAGCGCCTCGGCGCCGCTGGCAGTGTTTATGTGCTCGGCTTTGGGAGCAACCTTGCGGTAGCCGAGATAGTGGATCACTTCGAAGATCTCAGACCAGCTCGGGAACGGCCGATCGTTGATCCGCTTGTATTCGTCGATAGCCATGATGAACTCGAAGAGCTCGCCGGTGATCTCGCCCTCCTCGGCGGCTCGGCGGACTTCACCGCGCCGCCTGCCCGGGCCGCGGCGGCGGTCCATGCCGGCGCGGCGTTCCGAAGAGCCCGATCGCTTTCCCCGTCGTGGTGAGGACGACCGGCGTTCGGGACCGTTCGCCTCTTGGTCAGTGGTCGACATGCGGGTCGAATCGGCGGAATCGACGGGCGGGTTGACTACGGTCGACGAAGCGGGCAGGACGTCATCACAGGGTCCGGGAAGAGGGCGTCCAGGGCGACCGCGGTCAGCCGGTGACGAGCGCAGGTGCAGGGCGATCCGAGGCTGCGGCGGATCGGCGTTCATCGACCCGACCGATAAGCCGGCGGCGCCGGGTCGCGGCGGAGTCGAACCGGGGCCGCCGATCACTCAATCGAATCCTTCCTCCTCGAATTCCTCGTAGTCGTCGTCCTCGTCCACGTCGTCGTCATCATCGGGGAAGAAGTCGTCGTCGTCGTCATCATCGTCGTCGTCATCGTCGTCGTCGAAAACGTCGTCCTCGTCCCACTCTTCGTCGGCCGCCGCCCGCACCCGCGCCGATTGCCGCCGGCGCCCGGCGCGGGCCGGTTTCGACGCGCTTCGGCACGGCGCGGCGGTCGCGGTCGATGATACAGCCACCGCGAGATCACCCCAGAGATTGCTCGATGCGTTCCACATGCGTGTGCTTCCTGCTGACAACCCATTCCGGCGGTCGGAGTCGGTCCGCCGCCAACCCGTGTCGATTACCAGAGTTTCCCTCCCGATACAACCGTGCCCAAAGCGGGCGAGAGTCTATTCCCATGTCGATCGCCGTCAAGGGAAAACTTTGGTAGAATTCCGGGCGCGCCGACCGGGCCCGGGGCCTGCGACATGACGGCCCGCTTCAAGGTGAAACGCCATGACGAAGGATCGAACGACGGTGCCGGCCGGCCGACCGGAGACCGGTCCGAAGGAATCAGACTCCGCCAAGACCGCCGCTGCGGGCAGCCCCGCGGGCGAAGGCGTATCGCTCGCCGAAGCAACCGGCGGAGACGGGGCTGAAGTGCGCCCCGCGGGCGAAACGGAGGTCTGGGCGGGGCGGACGCATTGGAAGCACTTTGCGGGGCGGCTGACCCTATGGGCCCTGGCCTGTGCCCTCGGCGCAGTCTTGATCGGCATGGCCGCCTCCCGCACGGAGTGGCTCAGCGGGCGGGTGGCGTTCTGGATCATCGTCGCCCTGGTGCTGGTGTCCGGGAGCGTTGTCGTCGGCCACGTGATGCTCACGGTCCTGGACCATCGATACCGGCTGACGACGCAGCGGCTGTTCATCGAGCGCGGCATCCTCAGCCGCACCATCGATCAAACCGAACTGATCCGCGTGGACGACGTCCGACTCTATCGGAGCGTCGTCGATCGAGTCTTCGGGCTGGGTACGGTGGCGATTCTCTCGACCGACGCCACGGACCGCGAGACCCGGATCGAGGGGATCGCCGATCCGGAGCCCGTCGCCGAGGCGATCCGCTCGAACATGCGCAGCATGCGCCGCAAGTCGCTGTTCGTCGAGAACCTCTAGCCCAGCGCCGGCGGGCCCTACAGCCCCACGATGTTGTAGCCGGCGTCGACGAATAGGTTTTCGCCGGTCACACCCGACGAAAGGTCGCTGAGCAGGTAGACCGCGGTGTTCCCGACCTCGTCCGCTGCGATGTTCCGCCGAAGAGGGGCCTTTTTTTCCACCCACTCGAAGATCTCATCGATGCCCCCGACGGCCATCGACGACAGCGTCTTGAGCGGCCCGGCCGAGACCGTGTTCACCCGAATGCCGTGCCCGCCGAGTTCGAGGGCGAGGTAGCGGGTGCAGGCCTCGAGCGCCGCCTTGGCCACGCCCATGACGTTGTAGCCGGGCACCGCCTTGTCGCTCCCGTAGTAGGTCATGGCGACGACCGAGCCGCCCTTGGGCATGAGCGTCCGCGCCCGCCTGGCCATCGCCACCAGCGAGTACGCCGAAATGTCGAGCGCTTGGGCGAAGACATTCCGGGGGGTATCGGCGAACTTCCCCGGCTTGAGGTAGGCCCGGTCGGCGAACGCGATCGAGTGCACCAGGAAATCCATCACGTCGAACCGCTGCCGGGCCGACTCGAAGGCCGCGTCGAGGTCCTCGTCCTTGGACACGTCACAGGGAATCAACCACGGGTCGGCCAGGCCGATGCCTTCGAGCGCTTTGCGGACGCGGCGCTCGTTCTTCTCGCCGGGGAGGTAAGGGAATCCGCATGTGGCGCCGTGGTTCACGCAGGCCTGCGCAATGTGGCAGGCAATGCTGCGATCGTTGGCGATCCCGAACACCAGGCCCCGGCGACCTTCGAGCAATGACATAGCCCTTCCTTTCCGATGCCATGATCCGACGGTCGCATTGTGCCCGAACCTTGCGGCGGCGACAAGCTCGGGGACACCCGTGCACCGATGGACGCACGCCGGTCTGCGCCGCAAGCCCATAGAAGCAGTCGCTGGCCCGGCGTTGCCCTGTGGACTACCGGCGCCGCCCCCGCGGCCGTATGCTCTCGCATGGCATGTTGCGAATCCAAGCGCTGACCAAACGGTTCGGGTCGCTGGTGGCTGTGGACGGGCTTTCGCTCGCAGTCCGGGCCGGCGAGGTCTTCGGATTCCTCGGCCCTAACGGCGCGGGAAAGACCACGACCATCAACATGGCCGTGGGGCTCCTCACCCCGGACAGCGGCTCGGTTGAGCTGGAGGGCTTCGGGCCGCCGTCGGAGCCGGCCGTCCGAACCAAAATGGGCGTGGCACCACAGGCCCTGGCCCTCTACGAGCAACTGACCGGCGAAGAGAATGCCCGGTTTTTCGCGAAGCTCTATGGACTTTCCGGTGGTCGGCTGGCGGAGCGCGTGCGCTGGGCGCTGGATTTCGTGGGCCTTTGGGACCGGCGGCGCGATCGCGTCAGCACGTACTCCGGGGGGATGAAGCGACGGCTGAACCTCGCGGTCGCCGTGGTGCACGATCCCCCGATGCTGCTCCTCGACGAGCCGACCGTCGGAGTCGATCCGCAATCTCGCCATGCGATCTTCGACAACATTCTCGCCCTACGCCGGGCCGGGCGGGCCATCGTCTACACGACACATTACATGGAGGAGGCCGAGCGGCTCTGCGATCGTGTCGGCATCATCGATCATGGCAAGCTGCTGGCCCTCGACACAGTGGACGGACTGGTCGACGCCATCGGCGGTAAGAGCGTGCTCGAGATCGACCGGGGCGACGGCGCGACGGCGATCGAAACCGACGACCCGCTGGGCGAGTTGGCACGGCTCCAAGGCGACCGTACGCTGAAGCGCTTCCGCCTGGACAGGCCCGACCTCGAACGCGTCTTCCTGAACCTCACGGGCAAGCACCTGCGGGACTGATGCCCAGGATCATCGCCCCTGCGTTCGGGGACAAAAGGCTGCTGGAGGGCAAGCGGCGACGCTGGAGCGATGCGGGCCACACTCCTCGCCGAGGACCCGTCCGGCGGCACGGGGAGCTTCGGCGGTTTACATCCCGCCGGATCGAGCGTTGGCCAGAAAGCTCTCTTCGCTGATGAAGAAGTCGATGTTGTGTTTCAGTGCGCGGGCGCGCCGCCGCAGCCACTCCATCCTGTGCTCCGAGACAAACACTGCGAGCCGCGTCTGTTCTCTGTTGACGGCTTGGATAAGTTTCAGGAAGTGCGCGTGGTTTGCGGCTTCGAGATCGCGCAGGTCGACGACGTAGTCCGCAGAGTGGTGCAGGGCGGTTTTCTCGAGTCGTTTGACCGCCTGCCTGAGCGTGGATCCGTCGAGCGTTCCCTTGAATGTGAGCCTTCGCAGGGAGGGAAACAAGTCACGTTCCTTGAAGGATTCCAGGCAGATTTCCAATGCGTTGAGCGTGTGACCGCTGACCAGACGGCCGCACATCGCCTGCACGTCGTCGCCGGCGTAGTTCGTCCGCCGCAACCGGGGGTGCTGGAAGATATGTAACTTTAGGCTGAGTGCGGTCCACAGCGCGGCCGGGAACGCCAGTACCGCCCGAATTGTCGTCCGCACCCACGGTACGGAGACTTCGCGGAGGCCGCGGCGCAGGAGGCGCCGGGCGCCGCGCCGGGCTTCGGGACTGGGTCCTAGAAGGGCGGCAACCGGCAACACGGGCAGACCCTTGACGAAGTCGTCGTGAAAAACCGCGGCTTTCTTGCGCAGTTGCGGGGCCGCATGATGCCGCCAGCGCTGATAGCCATCGAGCGCGCATTCCAACGACCGCACGATCGAGGGGCCCAGACGCTCGAAATCCTCCTTGAAACACAGACGCTGCTGTTGCCGCAGCTCCTCAGGGGAGAGCGTGGGGTGAGTGACCATGGCGTCGAAGCCGGTGCACCGCTTGAAATAGCGCAGGCGATCTCGGGCGAGATCGGGCCGCAGGCGGCCCTCGCGGACCACGCGATCGTAGAAGGGCGTGCCGGGCGTGGGGCCATAGATCAAAAACTGCGCCAGCGTGGGTTTCTGAGCGAGGAGATAATCCAGCTCCTCACGGATGATCTCGGGCGTCTGGTAGTCAAAGCCGATGATCATGGAAGCCAGGATGATGATTCCGGCGGACCGCAGCTCGGCAAAGAGGACGGCGATATCCGTCCCCGATTGTTTGAGGTATCCGGATCGGCGGCCTTCGACTCCGATCCACAGGCCGTCGATCCCCATACACACCAGCTCTTCGACCGTGTACTGCGACAGGGCCCGCACGCTGGCGAAGCAGAAAATCGACAGGGTTCTTCCGCTCTCGCGGACGGCCTCGGCGAACTCTCTCGCGCGTTTCTTGTTCAACAGGAAGTCTTCGTCGAGGATCGTGATCTTCATTCCGTCCTGGATATCCTGGTACTTTTCGATCGTCGCGAGAATGTCCCGGCCGTGCTCAAGAAGGCGAATATGGCGGCGGCGAAAGAAGTGCGACGTGCAGCAGAAATCGCAGCCGGCGGGGCAGCCCAGACCCGCAAACACAAGTCCGGTCGTGGTCACCGGCACCGAGAACACGCGCAGCGTCGACACGACGGCCGGGTGGCGGAAGGGGCCGCGCCTCGGGGGTTCGCCCAGCAGCCGCTTCATGAAGCCGACGCCCTCCTCCCGGCAGATGTAGTCACCGTAGGGTTGCAGGAGTTCATCCTCGATGACCGTGCCGTACCCGCCGAGGATGATTTTGCTCCGGGGGCTGTGTTCGCGGATCAGGGCGACCACCTCCTTCATTCGGTGGTACGTGCCGAGCACGAAGGATATCCCGACGAACTCGTAGCCCTTCCTCAGCTCTCGAATCAGTTGCCTGCGGGATGGGTAACTCAACACCGTCGCGGGCGTGGCGAGGTTGGCGGCGATGAACTCCAGGCCGTACTGCACGTGCACGGCCCGCGGGCTGTAGAGCCCCTGCGCCGTGGTAACCTGCCCATGGAGCAGCTCGTAGCCGACCGAAGGAGCATCCCCGAAGCGCGGACCGATTGGCTTGCAAATACTCGTAAACAGCAACCTGCTCATTTGTTTATCTCATTCGGCACTTTCAGGTCGGCACGCTAACGTTTCCGGTTTGTCGCGTCCAATGACCGCGTCGAGTCTATCGAGGTCTGCGGGCTTTCCTTGCGAATTTCCCCCGCCCGACCGCCCCGTCGTCTTCCATGCGTGAGCGCCGGAAGGAATAATGTTAAGATGGGTAATCTCTAGCTCCGGTCCCTTACCCAGTACCCTCCGGCTTGAGGTCACGGGCGGCAAGAAGGCTCGACGCCCTCTTGGACGCAGTGTTGCCTCGGGGAACGGGATCGGGCTCGCGCGCGACGGCGCCATGATCGGGAGGCCGTCGCCCTACCCCAGCTATGCGGAAGGTGAAGACGGACGGATTAGGGGTCGAACTCCTCGGCCCGGAAAGAGCTGCCAAGGTACGTCTTGCGCACGAGCGGGTCGCGGACGATATCGCCGGGCGCGCCTTCAGCCAGCTTCTTGCCGTTATCGATGATGTAGCTCCGGTCAGTGACGCGCAGGGTCTCACGGACGTTGTGGTCGGTCAGCAGAATGGCGATTCCCTGCTCTTGCTTGAGTCGCAGAATCTCGTGCTGGAGGTCCTCGACCGCTCGCGGGTCGACGCCGCTGAACGGCTCGTCGAGCATGATCAGCTTCGGCTCGGTCACAAGGGCCCGGGCGATTTCGAGCTTGCGACGCTCGCCGCCGGAGAGCGTGCGCGCGTATTGATTCCGCTGTTGCGTGAGGCCGAATTGTTCCATCAACGCCTCGGCGCGACTGACCCGTCCTTTTCGTCCGAGCCCGCGGAGGGTCTCGAGTATGGCGAGCAGGTTGTCCTCAACGGTCAGGCGCTGGAACACGCTCGGCTCCTGCGAGAGATACCCCATACCGGCCTGGGCCCGCTTGTACATCGCAAGCCGGGTCACGTTACGGCCATCGAAGGTCACCGTTCCCTGGTCCGCATCGATCATGCCGACCGTCATGCGGAAGGTCGTCGTCTTCCCGGCCCCGTTGCGTCCGAGGAGCCCAACGATTTCACCCCCGTTTACGTGAAAGCTGAGTTGATCCACGACGGCTCGGCCGTTGTAACGCTTGACGAGCGACTCGGTAACGAGCAACGGGCTGTGATTAGCGGGCATACTGTTGAGAACTCTCGGTTTTCCCGCATCTAGATTTCACGGGGCGTGTTTTCCCACACCAAACGCGGACCGCCGCATCGGTGGGCGGGGTTCGTGCTAACCTATTGCGCAACAATGGCTTACAGCGCTAACCCTCATGCAGAAGCGCGAAGGCGCCGACCCGCGCTCCGGCAATCGGCGTGAAATTTATCCGTATGGGCTGACTGGCACAAGCAACAGGTTCATAGTGGAAAACCTGTGGATAACCCCGAACGCCGCCCATGCGCCGAAGCGGCCCGCTCAGACGCCCTGCTATCTTATCCAGCGCATCTTGCCAACGTCGGGAATGAGCCCGAGGCGATTGAGGATGGGGATCGGCAGCCAGTCGAGTCGTTGACCGCTGGGCCAGTACACGAAGAACGCCTTGCCGATCATCTGGTCGCGGGGAACCGTCCCGAGCTGGAACGCCGAACCGCGATCGATGAGGTGCTGGCCGCGCTCATCCCACAGCCGCGAGTCCTTGCTCGCCGCGGTGTTGTCGCCCAGCATGAAGTACTCGCCCTGGCGCAGATAGATCGGGCTGACCGAACTGCCCCAGCCCGTCGATGGTGCCCACGGCTCTGTCGGAAACGATGCGAACCGGTCGTTGTGGAAATAGTGCACGTCGCGCTGGACCAGCAGGTGCGTCAGGTCGAAGTCGCCGTTAGAGCCGTAGATCCGCGGAGGTTCCGACGGGTAGACGTCACGGTTCCGCGCCCGAGTGAACCCGTTCTCGAGGTTGCGAAGGGCCCGGACGTTCGGACCGTAGTACGCTTTCGACTCCGGATCGGCCGAACTCCCGACGACGTCTTCCCCCGCCACCTGGACCGACAACCGGTAGTCGACGTTCTGGAACGCGATTTCGACGGCCCGGCCCAAAACGAACGCGGGCAACTGTTCCATCGCCATGACGGATCGATCGTCGACCGGCAGCGATGCGCTCGAAGAAAGCGAGACCCGACCGTCTGCGGACACGGTCGCCCAGAACGGACGCCGATGCTTGGCCAGCCGCACGTGGACGCTCGCGTCGGCACCCTCCGGGATCCAGACGAAGCTCACGCGCACGTCGGAAACGTAGGGGGGCGAGGGTCCGTCGTAGATGTTGTACGCGTTCGTGGCCTGGATCGGACGACCGACGAGTTCGAGGTAATCACCGGGCCGCCCCGCGTCAACGAATTCGATGCGGCGATCGGTCGCGCGCCATCCTGACGCTTCGCCAAGCTGCGGGCGCCAGCGAGGCTGCGAGCGGTCGAGCGTCCGCGGCGGGTGGTCGTGGTCGTACACGAGCATCCACAGCGCCGCCTGCGCCTCCGGTGTCTTGCGCCGGATCGCCAGCTTGCCGTCGAGCTCCGCGAACACGTCGGGCCCGACAGGCATCAGTGGCGGCCCCGCCCGCTTCGAATTCAGATGAGCGTACTTCTCGTCCACGTATCGCTCGAACTCGCGCCGGGCCTCGTCACTCAGCTCGGCAATCGGGACGGTGAACACGTCACCATCCAACAGCATGAGGACCTCGTTCGGCAGGCCGATCAGGCGCTTGATGAAATTCGTGACGCCGTCGGACGGGTCCTTGAAGACGACGACATCCCACCGGTGAGGCCCCAGCAGGCCGCCGTCAATGTCAAACGGCCATTTGAGCACCAGAATTCGGTCGCCCTTGTCGGGGTTGCCGATCTCGTCGTTATACGGCAGATACCGGTTGGCATGCCCGCAGTTGGGACAGACGGCCTCGGAGGAGTTGAGCACTTGCTGCCCCTTCCGCGTGTCCTCGGGGTCGCGAAGCCCGTAGGCGAACTCCACCCCGCAATCCTCGCACAGGATCGTGCCGTGGGCACCGTAGAGCGTGGGTGCCATCGAGCCCGTCGGGATCACGAACGCCTCGACGATGAACGCCCGAAACACGAACGCCAGGATCAAGGCGACGACGATCGACTCGATCGTATCCTTGAGGCTCTCCGGCGCGTCGCGTATTGCCGTGCGTGCGGCGGTTGGATTGGAGATCGCGTCCGGCATTCGGAACCCGTTCTTGGCGGCCCGCGGATCGTCGCGGTCAGCACCGCCCACTGATTGTTGAACAAAAGCCGGCCCGGTCAAGGCCCGGGCCTGGTGCGGGAACGGCTAGCCCCGCCGGTCCGAGATTCTCTGTGGCGGGGGGGCGGATGGAATCGGAGTCAGGCACACGCCCGGACGGCGGACGGGCCCGCTGAATGAACCGCCTGACAACTCTGTACGCCGATCGCGCCGCTCCTTCCGGACGTTCTCGTGGAACGGCCCCTGGCGCCATGCGAACACGTCGGCGGGGCCGGCTGGCGGGGCTCGACTCACTCGGTTCGACAACTCTCGTGTTCCTGGGCCGTTCGTCCGCGGTATTAGCCTGGCATAGAGGGTTGCGGGGTGTTGGAATACCCGCCGCCGGCGCGGACGTTTCCAAACTCGGAGCCGGAGCCTCGGAAACCGCTGCCGTTCTCGCCCGCTCGCAACCAGTGCAAACGTCGAACTGACTACGGACAGAACGCGCCCATCGCGCGGGCGGAGGTGGCGGTCCCACCGAGGTGCTCGAGGCCGCGGAGCGCAGCGGGGCGGTTTGTCGATACCGTCAGGTCAACCGTTTGAGGACGACTTCGCGGATAAAATCCTGAGCGATGCGAAGCGGCGCAACGTCACGATCATAGGAAGCGCTGCCGGTTGCGGGATCGACCCTTCGGCACACAAAGGCATCGCCAACGACGAAGATCTCTCTGATCGTGAGCGGGCATTGAGGGATTTCATCCAGTCGAACGCCGCTGCCGGTGTTGTCTTCCTCGCTGACGGATAAACTCACCCGGTGCTCTGAGCGATCGCCTGGGTCGTCCAGGTCCGTCGCATAGTGCCTTTCGAAGAAGAAGTAATACCGCAACGGTCGGCCCTGGGCATTGACGTCGAGTTTGAAGAACCAGGTCTTGGAGGCGCCAAGGCCGTTGCGGATGTTCTGCCACTGAGTCCGCTCGATGATCGGGAACGGGCCGAGCTGGATGCGCACGGTCTTGGATGCCTCGCTCACCCTCGCCGCGCAGAGCTCGAACTCCCGCCGTAGCTGTTCCATCTTGCGCTGCCAGCGCTGATAGGCGAGGGCCGCCGTCTCTTCGGCCCGCTCGTCGATCGCTCCAGCCACCTCTGTGACCCATTCCGCAAACGCCGCCGTCCGGCCGAGCTCGACGAGGTATCGGTCAAAGGTGGAAGCGATCCTCTCCGCGACGAGCTGCACTAATGGGTTGAACTCGCCCTCATCGGCGTTCCCCAAAGCGTCAAGGTAGTTCCGCCGGCTTTCCGGGCGAATGATGGCGCAAGTGAGTTGGCTCTGGAATAGAACGATATCCTGCCAGAGGCGCGCGATTCTCCCGTTACCGTCATAGAAGGGGTGGATCCGCGCCAACGCCCAATGAGCCCATGCTGCCCGTAGAATCGCGTTCGTGCCAGCGGGCGGGTCTAGTTTTTCCAGGACGCGTTCCACGAGCCCAGGTACAAGCGAATGGTCAGGTGGTTGATGTTTGGCGCCTTGGATCATGACACCACGATCGCGAAAGCGTCCCGCCCAATCGTCGTTGACGTCGACTAGAATCGTTCGGTGAAGTTGCAGGAGACGGTCCCGCGAATGCAGCGGCTCGCCGCCGTCGATCCACTGCGTGACCTGTTTGACCGCGTTACCCAGGTTGCGCGCTTCTGTTGCCTCCCGCTTCTTGGCAATCCCCGCGATACCCTGGCGAAGCACCATCACGGTCTCGCGCAGATCGAGCGTGTTGCCCTCGATGGCGTTGCTGCTGTACACGCGCTCACCGAGTAACTCGTCTTCAATGCGCCGGAGGACTTCCGGCGGCAGCGGCCGATGTTCAGCGACGCGGCGCGCGGTCTCCTCGACGTCCTGAATCAGGGCGTTGGTCGTGTCGTTCACGGCGATTTGATCGGGAAGCCAGAGTTCCATGGTCGCACCGGCCAGGATCGCGCGGAAATTCTACGTTGCGCCAACACCCAGGTCTATCCATAGGCTCCGGACGCCTGGACGACGTCGTTTCCCAACCCCGTGTCTTTCCGCTTCGCAAGAGCGACGGCTCCTACGGGTAGAACCTCCCCATCATCCGGGCGAACGGGACCGTCTCGCGGATGTGCTTGAGGCCGCAGAGCCAGGCCACGGTCCGCTCGACGCCGAGCCCGAAGCCGCCGTGGGGGACGCTGCCGTAGCGGCGCAGGTCGAGGTACCACTCGTAGTCCGCTTTCGGGAGCCCGTCGTGCTCGATGCGGGCCACGAGCCGGTCGTAGTCTTCCTCGCGGGCCGACCCGCCGATGATCTCGCCGAAACCCTGCGGGGCCAGCAGGTCGAACCCCTCGATCACCCGCGGGTCGTTGCGGTCCTCGCGCATGTAGAACGCCTTGACCTGCTTGGGGTAGTGGGTCACGAACACCGGCCGATCGTGCATCCGTGAGATGATCGTCTCGTCCGAGCCGCCCAGGTCGCCGCCCCATTGGAAGTTGGCGGCCAGCTCCACGTGGTGGGGAATGTTGTGGATCTGCTCCTCGAGCTCCGCCCGCTCCTCACGGCACTCGATGGCCTCGGCCGCGGCCTTGTCCTTCTGCCATTGCTTGCCGCCGCCTCGGGCCGCCGCCTCGAGCTCCTCGATCCTGGCGCCGAGCTCTGCGGCGCGGGCGTTCTTCGTTTCCAGGTCTTTTTCGAGAAGCTGCCTGGCCTTCGGGCCGCGAAGCAACTCCGCCGCGCCCGAGTACGTCATGCGGTAAAACGGCTTACGCACCGCGTCGAGGTCGGACACATCCCGGCCCAACTCGATCAACTCCTCGCGGTGATCACGCAGAACGCGCTGAACGAGCGAGCAGATGAAATCCTCCGCCAGGTCCACCAGATCGTCGAGCGTCGCGAACGCCACCTCCGGCTCGACCATCCAGAACTCGGTGAGGTGCCGGCGGGTCTTGCTCTTTTCGGCACGGAACGTCGGCCCGAAGCAGTAGACCTTGCGGTGGGCCATGCACGCCGCTTCGAGGTAGAGCTGACCGGTCTGCGCCAGGTAGACCGGCTCGCCGAAGTAGTCGACCTGAAACAGCGTCTGCGATCCCTCGCCCGCGGCGGGGGCGAAGATCGGCGTGTCGATCAACAGGAAGCCGTGGCTGTTGAAGTAGGTGCGAATCGCGTCGATGACCGTGGCCCGGATGCGGAGGATGTGCCACTGCCGCTCGGAGCGGAACCACAGGTGCCGATGGCGCATCAGAAACTCGATGCCGTGCGGCTTGGGGGTGATAGGGTAATCGCTCGCCGCCTGGATGACACGGGCATCGCTGACCCGCAGCTCGTGCCCGCCGACCGAGCGCTCGTCGGCGACCACCTCGCCCGTCAGATCGAGCGACGATTCCTGCCCGAGCTTCCGCAGCTCTTCGAACCGCCCCTCCTTCCCCTCCGCCTTCTCGATGACGCATTGGCACAGGCCGGTGCCGTCGCGCAGGACGATGAAGGCCACCTTCCCGCTCGAACGGGATTTGTGCACCCACCCGCGGAGGGTGACCGTCTTCCCCACGTAGTCACACAGGCCGGAGATCGTGGTTTTCGGCGTTTCCATGCGGTATTTATACGAATGCGGCTGCCATCCCGCAACGCGGCCGGGCCGGGCCGGGCGTCACCTGATTAGGTGATTTCGGCCGCGGCCTGTGCGGCTACGATGGCGCGGTCGTTCGTGAGCGCCGTGCCCGGCGCGCATCGATCTGTTCACGTCCCCGCGTGACGGGGCGTGGTAGCACGCATCGGCCCGCTCAACACAGGAGAACGCACATGGCCATCGCACGACGGAAGAAAGCGACAATACGCAAGAAGGTGCCGCCCCGCGGCCCGCTGGGATCGGCGGTTGCTTCACGGCGGGCGGCGGGCCCCCTCCTCGGACGGGGCGACACGGCGCCGCTGGGTCCCGTCCGCGCACTCGCTGCTGCCGCGCGCGACGAGGCGTTCCGCGAATCGAACGGCGGTTCCGTCGTGACGCCCGCAGCCGGGACGATGAACATCGTCGTGTATGATGGCTCGGACGCGCGGCCGCCGGTCGCGTATCGTACGCCGCCCGCGGGCCTCGGGGCGCTGAACAGTTCGCAATTGACCTCGCTCACGTTCTGGTGGAAGGCAGGAGGCATGGTGCAACTCTTCCGCCAGAAGGCTCAGAAAGTCATCGCGGCCGATAGCTGGCGCTCGGCCCTGACGAAAGTGGTCGAGGCCGCCCAACGCGGGATCGATGGTCGCCCGAAGAAGATCGGCAGCCTCCAATTCTGGGGACACGGGGCCCCTGGCGCCATGCTGATCAATGACCGCGGCATCGTCACGGACGACTTTTCGCCCGGGCGCCCGCTTCACCCGTTGCTCAAGGACCTGGCCGACAACATGAGCCCACAACACGGTTCCATCTGGTTCCGCGGCTGCAACACGTTTCAGGGTGACACCGGGCAGACGTTCGCCTCCGCAGCGGCCGGCTTCTTCGGCGTGCCGGTCGTCGGCCATACCTACATCATCTGGGTCTACCAAAGCGGTACGTATCTGCTGAAGCCGGGGCAGACGCCCGAATGGTCGAAGGCCGAGGGCGGCGGGAACAACAAGCTGGAAACGTACTCCGGGCCGCGAAAGCCGAATACCGTCTCGTGCCTTCGGTTCTACCCGCCGAAGACAAGCGGCGATTGTCTGTCCGGCCCCCGGCTTTCACGGTTCGAGCGGTTGCTGCGCGGCGACTGACTGCGCCCAAGGGGCCCGCGTCAGCGCAAGTGCTCCTCGAAGAACTTGGCTGCTTGCTGGTAGAACAACAACCGGTTCTCCTCCTTGGCGAAGCCGTGGCCCTCGTCGGGAAAGTAGAGTTCCTCGACGTCCAGCCCGCGCTTCTTCAGGGCGACTGCCACCTGCATCGCCTCGCCAACCGGGACCCGCGGGTCGCGGGCACGGCAAACCCCAGGACAACGGCGGCGGCCGTCACGCCGATCGACTGTCGGATCGTCGCGGTCATGGCACGGGCACTCCTGTTGGGGAACCTCCTCGGAAGGATGACGCGCATAGGATTCCGGCGCGTGGCGTCACGCGGTTACCTTCTGTTGCAATGTCTTTCCGATTACGCCGATAGCGCGGTCGATGTCCTCGCGAGTCACATCCAGGTGAACGACCGCCCGCACGCGTTGCGGTGCAACGGGAAGCATCCAGATGCCCTGCGCGTGCATCGCGTCGCACACGCCTCTGGCGCTGCCCGTTTCTTCGCGGACCGCGAAGTACACGATGTTCGTTTCCACCTGGCCCGGGTCGATCGAGATTCCGGGCATGTCGGCCAGGGCCTCGGCCAGGCGCCTGGCGTTGGCATGGTCCTCCGCCAGCCGTTCAATGTTATGCTCGAGGGCGTACAGGGCCCCGGCCGCGATGATCCCGGCTTGCCGCATGCCTCCGCCGAACATCTTACGGAAGCGGTGGACGCGGCGAATCGTCTCCGCCGTGCCGGCCACCGCCGAACCCACCGGGGCGCCGAGCCCCTTCGAGAAGCAGATCGACGCGGTGTCGAAGTGCTTTGTGTACTCGGTAGGCTTTCGTCCCGTCGCCACGCAGGCGTTGAGCAGGCGGGCGCCGTCGAGGTGCATGCGGAGGCCGAACTCGTCGGCGACGGTGCGGATGGCGGCGATCTCGTCGAGCGGCCAGATCGTGCCGCCGCCGCGGTTGTGGGTGTTCTCGACCACCACGAGGGCCGATTGCGGGAAGTGCGAATCGGTCGAGCGGATGGCGGCCCGCACGTCGGCCGCGGTATAGAGCCCGCGCTCACCCGGCAGCAGCCGCAGCGAACAACCGGAAAGCCCTGCGGGGGCGCCCGCCTCATAGTGGTATATGTGGCTGTCGGCGTGGGCGATGATCTCGTCGCCCGGCTGCGTCTGGGCCCGGATCGAGGTCTGGTTCGCCATCGAGCCCGATGGAACGTAAATGGCCTCTTCCTTGCCGAGCAGCTCCGCCACCCTCGCCTGGAGCCGATTGACCGTCGGGTCGTCGTGGAAGACGTCGTCGCCGACGTCGGCCTCGGCCATGGCCCGACGCATCGCGGCCGACGGCCGCGTCACCGTGTCGCTGCGCAGGTCTACGGGCTTGTGTGGCGGCATGCGCTGTCTCGCCCCTGCATCGGGCCGTCGCCGGCCGATCTCACGCGTCCTTCGTCATGAGCTGGTATTGCAGCCGCGCCTCGACCTGCAACAGGTTGTCCTTGGCCAGCTCGACCATGGTCAGCAGGTCGGAAAACGTGGACATCTCCTCGACCTGTTCGTCGACGAACCACTGGAGGAAGCTCTTTGTAGCATGGTCCCGCTCCGACTCCGCCAGGTCGACCAGATCGTTGATCATTTTCGTGACGGCCTTCTCGCTCTCCAGCCCCGCCACGACGATGTCCTTCACCGTCTTGTGCTTGTCCTTGGGCTTGGGAATGTCATCCAGTGTCACCGGCGCCCCGACCTCGAGGAGGTAGTTGATGATCTTTATGGCGTGCTCGCGCTCTTCACCCGACTGGCGGACGAACCACTTGGAAAGCAGCTTCAGCCCCATGTGATCCAGCGTACAGGCCATCTGCATGTACTTGTGAGACGCGCCGAACTCCGCCGTGATCTGTTCGTTCAGCTTCTCGCACATCTTGTCGGAAATCAGCATGTTGCACGCCCTTTCATGACCGTCGGACCCCCCAACGCGCGATCGAACGGGGCGATCCGGCTTGTAGTGGTCATCGTACGCCCTACGGGCATCGCCGTCAAACCCGGAGCCGATACCGGGGGCGGCGCGGGCCGACCCGACGCGCCGCGAGAAAGCGCGCGAGCGCAGGCGTCGCTGCTCCGTGGTTTGTACGGTCGCGCGGGGCAGGCTATCATCCCCCGGCCGGAGGTTGGGGCATGTCAACGTCCGTGTGGCGCCCGCGATGACGAGCGAACCGAGATCATCGCCGTCCGATCACGAGCCGTCGTCAGGCGGCGAGCGGCGCCTCCCGCTCGCCCTGCTTTCCGCGACCGTTCTCATCAGCACCGTCGTGCTCGCGTGGCATGCGTGGAACTCGGTGGCCACCTACCTGGCGGTGGTCCGGCGCGCCGAGCGGGACTTCGACATCCACGACCTTCACGGCGAGATCCGCCATCTTGACCAGGCCCTGACGGATGCCACGCTCCTGGCCACGGCGACCGGCGATCTGGAGTGGGAGCGCCGGTACCGTGAACTCGAGCCCGACCTCCGGGCCGCCATCCAGCGCGCCTCGGCGCTCTCCCCCGGTTCCACTGCCCTTTCGAGCGCCATCATCGAGGTCGATGCCGCGAACGAGGCGCTCGTAGCCCTCGAGCATCGCGCATTCGAACTCGTGCGCAGCGGTCAGCAGAAGGAGGCCGATGCCATCCTGGCCGGCGAAGCTTATCGCCTTCAAAAGCAGAGTTACGCCGACGGCCTGGCCAAAATGCTCGCCCAGATGACCGATGATGTGCGGCAGCGGTCACAGGCCCTCCGGCGCCGCGCCGTGTGGATGCTCGTCAGTATCGCCGTTCCCTTCCCGGTTCTCGTCCTGGCCTGGGTCCTTGGCGTCCGCTCGATCCGCCGTCACCTCTCGCGGCAGGAGCGCACCCAGCGCGCCCTGCGTGCCGCTCGTGACGGCCTCGAGTTCCGCGTCGCCGCGCACGCGGCGACGCTCCGTGACACACACGACACCCTGCGTCGCGAGATGGACGAGCGACGCCAACTCGAGGAGGCCAGGCAGCTCACCCAGTTCGCGATCGACCATGTCGCGGAGGCCGTCTTTTGGGTCGACCCCGACGGCCGTTTCTTCGCCGTGAACGAAGCCGCCTGCCGCCGGACCGGCTACGCCCGTGACGAACTCCTGGCCTCGGCCGTTTCCGATCTCGACCCGAACTTCCCCGCGGAAGCCTGGCCGCAGCGGTGGGAGGAGTTCCGGCAGCGCGGCGCGACCACGTTCGAGACCCTCGTCCGGACCAAGTCCGGCTATCAGGTACCCGTCGAAATCACCACCACACACATGCAATACGCCGGACGCGAGTTCCTCTGTGCGTTCCTGCGGGACCTCACCTCCCGCAAGGAGGCGGAAGAAGCCCTGCGGGCGTCGAACGTCAAGCTCGCGGCGTTGGCCCAGGAACACCAGACCCTGCTCGACCACACCCGCGACTTCCTCTACCGCCACGACGTCAGCGGCCACTTCAACTTCCTCTCCCGGTCCGTGGAACAGCTTACCGGCTATACCGTCGAGGAGTGGTACACGCACTACACGGCATACATGACCGACAACCCCGTCAACGAGAAGGTGGTTCAGTACACCGAAGAGACGCTCCGGACCGGACAGGAGCACGAGCCGTACCTCGTCGAGATCCGACACAAGTCCGGCCGCAACATCATGCTCGAGGTCAACGAACGTCCTTATTTCGAGGAGGGCCGAGTGGGCGGCATCATCGGAGTCGCCCGTGACGTAACCGACCGGGTCCGGGCCGCGGAAGCCACGCAAAAAGCCAGGGAGGCCGCCGAGTCGGCAAGCCGCGCAAAGAGCGTCTTCCTGGCGAACCTCAGCCACGAGATCCGAACGCCGATCACCGCCATCCTCGGCGCCGCCGAGCTGTCATCCGGTGCGTACGACCGCGCAGCGGGCGGGCTTGACCGCCGCGACGTGATTCTCCGCAACGGCCGGCATCTGTTGGCCCTGCTCGACGGGCTGCTCGACGTGGCCCGACTCGAGGCCGGAAAGCTGACCATCACACCCGTCGATGCGTCGCTCGTCGAAATCCTGACCGACGTCCGCGCCATCGTCATCCCCCTCCACCAGAACAGAAACGTCCGGTTCGAGCTAGTCTGCGACACACCGATTCCCGAACGTATCCACACCGACCCGACCCGGTTGAAACAGGCCGTCATCAACCTGGTCGAGAACGCGCTCAAGTTCGTCGAGCGCGGGTACGTTCGCGTAAGGGTACGCGTGGCGCGGAGTATACCCGAGCCGCGGCTGACCATCGCCGTCGAGGATTCCGGGCCCGGAATACCGCCCGCGGCCCGCGAGCGAATCTTCGAGGCATTCGCCCAGCTCGATCCCGCTGCCGGCGGCATCGCCCGAGGCGTCGGACTCGGTCTGCCGCTCGCCCGGGCCATCGCCGAAAAGCTCGGAGGCTCGCTCCACCTCGATGCCGGCGACGCACCCGGATGCACCTTCACGCTCCGCGTGCCCACGGGCCCCCTGGACGATGTCTCATGGATCGAGCTCACCGAGCAGCAATCGACAACGGGACGGGAAACCCCACGAGAGTCGCTAGCCGGTCGCCTGCGCGGTCGAGTACTTCTCGCCGAGGATTTCTCCGACACCCGCGAGTTGCTTCGCACCGCTCTGACGCAAGCCGGGGCCGACGTCGTGGCCGTCGCAACCGGCCGTGAAGCGCTCGCCGTCGCGGCCCAGGCTCCGTTCGACCTCATCGTGCTCGACATCCGCATGCCGGAACTGGATGGGCTTTCTGCCGCGGCGGAGCTCAGGCGGTGCGGCTGCTGTACGGCGCTCATGGCCATGACCGCCTCCGCGGAGCCGGCCGAATGCGACGAGCTCCTGCGCGCCGGCTTTGACGATGTCTGGCCCAAACCCATGTCCATGGATGAGTTCATTACACGCGTCGCAGCGTACCTGGCGACGCGGCCCGCAGACGACACGTCTACCGCACCCTCCGCAGTCGCGAGCCGTCCCCCCGAGGATCCCCGCATCCGGCAGGCGATCTCGGAATTCGCACGTTCCCTTCCCGATCGCGTCGCCGAGGTCCGCTCCGCGGTCATGCTCGGCGATTCCGATCGGGTGGGGTCGGTGCTCCATCAGCTCGTCGGGGCCGCGGGGATCCACGGATTCTCGTCGATCTCCGACCAGGCCGCGGCGGTTCTTTCCGAGGCACGCAGCGGCCGGCTCGTGCCTGAGTCAACCGCCCTTTCCGCCCTGGCGTCCGCGGCCGAGGCCGTCGCCCAAAGCGCCGGCCGCCACAAATAGCCCGGCCGCCGATGTGTGTCCCCTTGACCGGCCACCCGGAGGCGGGATACTAATCTCCTGGAAAGCTTCGGTTTGTCCCGCCGTCGCTACCGCCGGGATCGCGCGTACCCGGCGACCGTGCGACCTGTGTACTCTACGAGGGCTTTCAACATGCTGGTGAAACGGCGGAATGGTCCGCATAAGGTGGCGTCGCCGCGACAACGGGTGCTGCGGCGGGGTCTCGTCCTCGTGGCGGGGATGGCGCTCGCTGGCTGCGGCGCATTGAATCCGTCCTTCGTCAACCTGCTCGATCCCGACGGGTCCCAGGGATTCCAGACCGTCAACAACGCTCCGGGCCACCTTGTCGTTTCGGTCATCAACAACGCCGAGATCGATGAGCGGCTTCTGGACTACCTCGAAACCCTCACCACCTTCTCCGAAGCGGAAGAACGCGCGCTGCGCCCGCGTGTTCGCATGCGCCTTCGGGTGACGTTCGTCGACGGGAGCTTCCAGACGATCGAGTTCATCACGGGCAGCCCCAACCTGATCGACCCGGCGTTCAGCGCCCAGGCGTTTCCGGACCTCAATCAGAATGACCTGAGCAACGCGGTCGTGCTCTGTGACGTGGCATCCGTGCAGATGGAGCCGGGCACCACGGTCGAGGTCTTCGTCCCCGTCGAGCTCACCGGCTTCGAGCTCGTCGAGATCAGCGGCGAAGGCGGGCAGGTGACGCTGGAGTTCCAGCCCCGCCAGCGGACGCCGCCCCAGTTCCTGGCGCTTCAAACCGATGACGTCGACGAGGATGGGAACGTCGTGCTCCAACGCAATATCGGCGCCCGGGACGTCCCCGGCGCCGTGATCGGCCTCTCGTGCGGGTCGGTCGTGGCCATCGTGATCAACGGCGTGCTGTCGGTTCCCTTCCTGACCGGTGTCTCCGACGCCCCCAGCTTCGACATCGGCGACGACGCCACGGTCGCGACGATCGGCGGCCGGTACGAGTTCGTCGCCACGGTGCAGTGAACAGGCCCGCGGCCGGGCGAGCCCGCCGCACGGCGAGGATACGAGGAACGCAGATGCGAAAGTCAATGCTCGCGAGTCTGGGTGTGTTCGCGGCCGTTCTGGCCGCTGTCCACGGTTGTGGGCTCGGCGCAACCATCTTCAACGCCGCGTTCCTGAATCCCCTCTTCGGCGGACAGTTTCCGCTTACGCCCGGCCCCAACGCCGATTTCGTCCTCGTTCGTTGCCTCAACGAGACGGCGCAGAACGTCGAGTTCGTCGTGACCATCGAGCGCGACCTGATCGTTCGCGACGCGGACGGCAATCCACAGATCGATGATCAGGGCAACTTCGTGACCGAGTCCAAGCGCGAGACCGTCCGGTTGATCACCTTCCCCAACGGCAACGCCTCCGATCTGGGGGTCCTGTTCGATTGCGAGACCTCGCCGGTCACGTTCGTCGGATTGGGCGAGAACCTCCTCCCGACCGACAATGCTGTGTTCGTCGGTGGCGAAGGGCCCGGCGGCGCCGCCGGCGTCGGCGTCAAGGCCGGATCACTCAATCCGCTCTCCTTGTTCGACGGCAACTTCAATTGCGGCGACACCGTGCTTTTCCAGGCCTTCATCCAAGCCGGGGTCGCCGGCAACACCGGCCTGAAATCCTTCCTCCTTCCCGGTTCCGAACAGCCGTCGCAATTCGCCGGCCCCAACACCTTCGCCAACTACCAGGCGTTCCTCGAATCACAGGTTCGAGAAGAGGAGCCCTGAACGAGCCGCCACCGGCGGGCTTCGGGACGACGCGATCGCCATCGCCGAATCCAGCTCGTGTTGTGGCGCGAACGTTGCTCACTCGGTCTTCTGGGTTGACGCGCGAACTGCGGCCGATGAAAGGAAAGGTCCGATAAAACATTGTCCGCCAACTCCCGGAAATGGGTCCATGCGCAAGCGGCCCTGCGACCGGTGGACGACCGCGATCGCGCCTATATACTCGGGCGAATCTACCGCCGCCGCGACCGGCTCTAACCGGCTGCGGAACTGGAGAGGGCCATGACCGACTCGCGGAATACGATCCATGACCGACCGGGTGACCGCCGCGTCGGGCCGCAGGAGCTTCTAGCCGGCCCGTTGAGCCTCCTACCCGCCGTCGTCGCCCGTCTGGGCCAGCTACGTTCCGGCGACGTGGCCACCGTCACCGGCCTCGATTCCACCCGCCTCGCCGCCAAGCGGTTGGCGGATATGGGATTCATCCCCGGCGTCAAGGTCGAGATGCTCCGATCGGGCACGCCGTGCCTCGTGCGCGTAAACGGTATCTGCCTGGGCTTGGGTGCGGGCCATCAAGAGAGTATCCTGTTGAGCGCCTTGGCGTCGGGATAGGATCCTACGCTCGATGCAACTCTAACGGCGGTACAGCGCGACATGGCCAAACCCGAAACGACCGTGCCGCAAATTCCGTCCCGTGCATCTGCCGGCCGCAGGACCGTTGCACTCATTGGGAACCCCAACACCGGCAAGTCCACCCTCTTTAACGCGCTCACCGGGTTCCGGCAGCGCGTCGGGAACTACCCCGGCGTCACCGTCGAGCAGCGCACCGGGCGCTTGCGCCGAGGGCGGCTCGACGCGGACATCATGCTCGTCGATCTCCCCGGCGCGTACAGCCTGGCTGCCCGATCCGAAGACGAAGGAATCGTCCTCGACGTCCTGCTCGGCCAGCACCGTGGAGTCTCCGCGCCGGACGCCATCGTCTGCGTCGTCGATGCCACGAACCTCGCCCGGAACCTCTTCCTCGCCACCCAGGCCCTGGAGCTTGGACGGCCCGTAGTCGTAGCCCTCACCATGACCGACGTCGCCCGATCCCGCGGTATTCACGTCGATGCGATCGGGCTGACTCGCGAACTCGAGGCCCCCGTCGTGCAGGTCGTTGCGACCCGGCGAATCGGCGTCGACGAGGTGGCCGCCGCGATCGAAACCGCTCTCGGTGCGCAGGCCTCGGACCGTTGCCCCGGCTTTCCGACAGCCGTTTGCACCGAGATCGACGGCCTTCGCGCCACCCTGGCCACGTGGCTCGACGGAAAGGCCTTCGTATCGCGGGCCGAGGCCGTGCAAACCCTGCTCGACCCCGGCGGGTTCCACGAATTGCGGTTCCAACGGCGGTGCGGGGCGCGCATCACCTGCGAACTGGTTGAACGCCGGGAGCGGATTGCCGAAGGCGGCATCCCCCTTATCGAGCTCGAGGCGCGCGTCCGCTATGCATGGATCGCAGATATCGTGGGCCGCGTCGCCGGCCGGTCCGACCGCAGCGCCACCAGCCGAACCGAACGCGTCGACCGATTCCTCACCCACCGCGTGTTCGGCCTCGGCGTGTTCCTGCTCCTGATGGGAATCTGCTTTCAATCGCTCTACGCCTGGGCCGTTCCGGTGATGGATGGGATCGACAGCGTGGTCGCCGCCCTCGGGTCATGGGTCTCGGGCTGGATCGCCGCCGGGCCTCTACAGAGCCTTGTCGTGGACGGCGTGATCTCCGGCGTCGGCGCCGTACTCGTCTTCCTTCCACAGATTCTAATCCTGTTCCTGTTCCTGGCCGTCCTCGAGGATTGCGGGTACATGGCCCGCGCCGCCTTCCTGCTCGACCGATGGATGAGCCTCATTGGTCTCGGCGGCAAGTCCTTCATCCCCCTCGTCTCGTCGTTTGCCTGTGCCATTCCGGGAATCATGGCCACACGAACGATCGAAGATCGCCGCGAGCGATTCGTCACCATGATGATCGCCCCGCTGATGAGTTGCAGCGCGCGCCTGCCCGTGTACATCCTGCTGATCGGGGCGTTCGTTCCGGCAGTACCCTTGTTCGGCGGGCTCGTCTACCTTCAGGCGGCGACGCTCTTCGGCATGTACCTGATCGGGATGCTGGTGGCCGTACCCATCGCCCTGCTGCTCAAGGCGACGGTACTCAAGGGGCCGCCGCAGTCCTTCCTGATGGAGCTACCGACGTACAAATGGCCCCGCCCCGCCGCCGTCCTCTACCGCATGTACGAGCAGGGCCGCGAGTTCTGCATCACCGCGGGCACCGTCATCTTCGCCTTCGCGATCATCGTCTGGGCCCTGGGGTACTATCCGCATCCCGCGTCGATCGCCGCCGATCACGACACCCAGCGGGCCGCCGCCCGCGCCGACGTTGACGCCGGTCTCCTCTCCGCGGAAGCCCTCGACGCTCAGCTCGCCAGAATCGACCGCAACGAATCGGGCGCCTACCTGCGGCACAGCGTCCTGGGTCGGATGGGCAAGTGGATCGAGCCGGTGGTCCGGCCGCTGGGATGGGATTGGCGGATCGGCACGGCGGCCCTTGCCGCGTTTCCCGCCCGAGAGCTGGTCATCTCCACCATGGGGACCATCTACAACCTAGGCGAGGACATCGACGAGCGTTCGGAAGGCCTACGCGCCAAGCTCCAAAGCGCCACCTGGCCCGACGGCCGGCCCGTGTTCAATCTGGCCGTGGCCCTCTCGATCATGGTCTTCTTCGCCCTCTGCTGCCAGTGCGGCTCGACCCTCGCCACGATCAAGCGCGAAACCAACTCCTGGCGCTGGCCCATCTTCGCCTTCACCTACATGACTGCCCTCGCTTACGCCGCCGCCCTCATCACCTACCAGCTAACCATCCGCCTCGTCTGACGACCGCTTCGGATCGAGAGTCAACGCGTCGGCACGTTCACTGTGACATCCAACGCTGGTCGCGGCCTGAACCTGCTCGTCAGATCGCACGGCTCTTGTCGGACCGGCGCCGCCGGTGGAACCGACATCGTCTGTGGGGCCGACGTCCCCCGTGGGACCGACATCTGCCGTGGGACCGACTTTCAAGTCGGTCATCCCCCGGCGTCCTCCCGCGGAGGAAGCAGGCGGGGACGGCGGCGAGTAGCGAGGGTCGAATTCACAAGAGGAAATGCCCGCGTGCCCCACGCCATCCTGGGATGTGGGACCGATTCATCCGGCTGCAAGGTCCGTCTTCGCGTCGCCTTCCAGCGCCCGCTTCCGCACCCCGGTGACAGGGTTTCCCCGGCACAGCCGGCTTCAGGCCAGTGCCGTCAGGGCCGGTGCCGGGTTCGCGCCTGACTCCCCCTTCTTCCAATAACGTCTAAGTCCGCGGGCTTGCGCCGCGCGGCTCGCGCGGCCCCGTAGCGGGGTCGTTCTAGGCCGCACTCCTTCTGGAAGGTCCTTCCTCAGTTGTCCCTTGACGCGTCTCAAGCCAGGCGGTCCAGGAACCCGAGGGCAACGGCGCGACACGTTTCAACCATGTGTCCAAGGATCGTTCGGCGGCTCTGGCACGTCCGTCGGGTCGTCGTCGCCGCTCGGCGGCGGATCCTCCTCGACCAGTGCAGTCGTGCTGAACGAATAGTCCAGCATCGCGGTATTCGTGTACGGGCCTGCACCGGCTGCCGCGTGCCCTGCCAGGTCGAAGTTCAGGTCCGGGCCCGCTCCGTTTTCGTTCCACGCCGTGCCGTAAAGCAGCGGAGCGTCGACGAACTCCCCCGTGTCGGGAGCGGTAGGATCCGCATGTTCGACCCACCACAAACCGTCGGTCGTGGCGACGAACGGCAGAGACTGTGTCCAACGCCGGCCCGTGCCGGGCTGCTGGAATGACGCGGACGTGATCTCCCAGCCGATCCAGTTCCCGTCCTGCTCGAGTGCCGTCAGCGCGAAGGTGATCGTAAACACCACCGCGCTCTGCGGATCACTCGGCACCTCGTGAAGTTCGTACACGACGGCCCTGCCGGGCGGGAGTTGCCCGTACGCCGCTCCCGGCAGCACCGCCCCCACGCCAACCAGCCCGACCATCATCACGAGACTTGCGCGCATCGCTTGCTTCCCTCCCTCATGCCCCCGCCCGAACGAATCACGCATCGGAAGTGATTCTCAATCCCGGTCGGACGTGTTCCTGACTCTAGGCCCCGCACTCGGGACCGTTCCACTGGGTTTAGCACCGTTTGCGCTGAAAGCGCTCTGCACTTCTTTCACGTTTTATGTCACGACGCGGTGCTCTTAAAGGAACCTGGGCCGGCGCCCACGCGCCCACGGTCACTATCGGACGTGCCATGCGACCGCGCGTCGGGCCGACCTCCCTTCGAGACGCACGGACAAGATCGGCACATCGTGAAACGGCGGCGGCGGAGGGTAACGCGCCCTGGAAAATCGGGCGGCGGCGCCGCGTCGGTCGGGGTGGAGACCTGTTCGGAAGCGCCGCCGCCCTGAAGGCAGGGGGGACAGCTCGGCGCGATCGGCGCGCACCCGTCCACCAAGGTGCTCTAGCACCGTTTCGCCCCGAAGCGCTCGCGCGATTTCACATTTTTTCCCGGACCACCCCGCGAAAGCAGGAATCGATGCCCTACCGTGCCCCGGCAGGGCCGGCCGCCGATCGCGGCGGCGACACGGCGGCCTCAGCGCGTCTCTAAAAAGGCGAACTCGCTGGCGCGAGAGTCCTTTCTCGCACCCGAATCGGAGCGGGAATCCCTTCCCGCCACCCTGCGAGGCAGATATGCCGTTAGAGATAAGCCAGCGGACGGGAATCTCGGCCCGGCCACTCAGACACCCTCTCAGCGGGTGCATCCCATTTAGGGTGGCGCCATTGAATAATTGCATCTATGCTTCTTGTACGCGACGATAGCATGGTGCTGTCGTGCGAAGCACAAGGAGGTTGCGATGCAGCAGGTTGAGATCACGGTGAAGGTCAACGGTCAGGTGGTCAAACAGCAGGTGGAACAGGTGGATGGTACGCTGGAGCAAATGGAGGA
>Ga0326597_10000469_pt1 | contig 71537 bp, 56 predicted proteins | sample RVTome_12_FD_203789 | JGI IMG/M metagenome (GOLD analysis project Ga0326597, IMG submission 203789) | Soil microbial communities from uranium-contaminated site in the Upper Colorado River Basin, Wyoming, United States - RVT100D185 | ecosystem: Environmental > Terrestrial > Soil > Contaminated >...
GGACTTCCACCGGGCCGATCTCAAGAGGTCCGATGGCACCGTTCCTGTAAAGCCTGAGGGAACCCACGAGAATTGTCTGTGGTCGGGTACTAGCGGTGCAGGGCGGGCAGCCACGTCTGAACAATCGCGGGTCGGGGCGTCGGCGTGCCGACGGGGGTTGCAACTGCCGTCTCGGCCCTTGGCGTGGCCGTGACAGCCTCGGGAAGCTCGATGATGATCAGGCCAGCCTGGCCAGCGGCGACGAAGATGTGGTCGCCACGTTCCGCAATGTCGCCGAAGTGGGCGTCAGCCGGAATCATCAGGTGCGCCACCGGCAGCGGGTGCTCTGTCGATGAGACCTGGTATATGAAGAGGTCTGGTGCGTTGGAAATGCACAGTCGACCGTTCGCGAACACCTTAGCGCCCTGCATGTTGCCCAACTCGGTGGACATCCATAGGAGCCGCGGCCGCTCCACGTCCGACACGTCTACGGCTGCGAAGGAGAACGAACTACCCATGAGGTACGCAGTGGTGCCGTCGACGTGAACCCAGTACACAAGGTGATTGGGCATGGCCAGAACGCCAACCTCGCGTATTCCCTCAGGATCCGAGACGTCGAATACGCGGAGCCCTCGCTCCCCGGAAGCTACGTAAGCGTACGCTCCTACGTGGACGAGGTTCTGAGCGCCGCGAACTCGTTGCGATCCAATCAGCACCGGCTGCGACGGATCGCGCACATCGTAGATGGTAAGCAGATCCTCCCGGTCGATGAAGAACGCCATTCCCTGCGACACGGCCAACAAACGACTGTAGCCCATGTCAATACGCCCTATGAGCGTGGGGTTTACCGGATCTCTCAAGTCGTAGAGCACGTACTGGCCATCACCCAAGAGGGGTTGGTCAAGTGCCTCCCACGCATAGAGGATCTCTTGCGAGGCGGTGACGGGATAGGAAGGAACATCGGTCAGTGTGAGGCCGACAGCGCGCGGTTCACCGGGAAATGCAACGTCGAAGACCTGCATGCCGTCCTCGAAATACGCGGAGTACCCGTAACGACCTGCGAAAACGAGTCTGTGGATTGGTCCGGGCGTCACGAAACTCGCAACGTGCGCTGGATGGGCAGAGTCGGCTGCGTCCACGACCTGGAGGCGGCCATCGAACTCCATCGCAAGAACGAAGGAATTCTGCGTCGCAACGTCGCTCAGTGGGCGCGGTAGATCCAGCGTACCAAGGACGCGCATTTGGTCTGGAGCGGCTGCATCCACCATCCACAATCGACCAATGTCGTCCGGGGAAGTTCCTTCACTGCCGGCCACGGTAACCCGGTCACCTTCGACCTCGACAGCTCGAAGGTACTCCTCGTTGAGCCGCTCTTCGCCCGTGATCTGAGTGCTGCCCAACTCGTGGATGAGGAGGGGGTCAGCCACGTCAAACACGGTGAGCTCGCGATAGCTCACAACGAAGAGCCGGTCGCTGTCGAGCTCGAGGTCGAACGGAGGCCTGTCTGCCAGGTCAACGGTCCGCGCGACGAAGGGCTTCTCCGGATCTGACAGGTCGATCACGTCGAGTCCTCGACGGGCTCCGGTCCTGGTCACGAACGCATACGATCCGCGCGCCTGGACGTGGCTCGGCCCACCGAGCTCCAGTTGGCCGAGTGCGGTCGGTCGCCCGGGCTCCTCGATGTCGTAGACATGGAATCCGTTTTCGGAGCTGATGACGATCAGCAGGTTGCCTGTCACAGCGACGCCGAGAAGGATCTGGTAGAGTTCACCTGGTATCCTACTCACAAGCGCCGGCCGCCTCGGCTCGGCGATGTCCACAATCGCCACGCCGCCCGACATAAGCGCCACGAACGCATGGTCCCCCGCGACTGCAATATCGTTCGCGACGTCTGGTAGCGGCTCGCTCTTTCCGACTGGGTTCGGCTGTCTGGGATCCGCCAGATCGAGCACCACAAAGCGCGCGCCGATGGTGGCGTAGCCCCGGCTCCCGACGACGGTGAGGCCGCGGAGCGTGCCGCCAAATTGACCCACAACCGCGGCGGCGGGCTCCTGCGCCGTCTCTACCTCTGTCTGGTCGGCTGACGCAAATGCCATCGTTCCTACCACGGCGAGGACCAGGCTAGTCGCTATCAGCGATCGCGCAATGGTGATCTCGAACGGGGACTGTCGTTTGATCGGGCGCATTGCTGACTCCTCTGCGGCATGGATGGCGTCGACGGCGGTCTGGCGGGTAGTTTTCCAATCGAGATCAGGCTCCACCGGGCTCCAAATGGCCACGATCTGTGACTGCGGGATTCTCGCGGTCGGTGGGCCAAGCGAACGGGTTTGCCTCAATGTAGCGGCGGATCTGATCGAGCGATTGCGGGTCGCGGATGATGTGTTCGTAGTAGCCTCGCTGCCAAAGCGCTAGACCTTGCCGGTGAAGACGCCGATTGACCCCGACAGCAGAAATGGACTTGAACGCACGAAGGATCTCGCCGAGGGTTGGCCCAGACACCTTGGGCTGTGGCGTGGGCGACGCGATTGCGGCGGACGATAGCGCCCGGGGAAGGGATCGCGAGAAATGCGCCGTCCGGGCAGGAGGTTTCGCGGTAAGGGGTGACTTGCGCGGTCCCCCCTGCTTCGCGGGTTCCTCCGTGCACAAATCATGGGTGTCAATCGGGCTCATCAACAGCAGGATGCCATGAATGTGGTTGGGCATCACGACGAACGCATCCAATTGAACCGCCGCGAATCGAGCGGGCAGATCGTCCCATGTTGTGGCCACAAACTTCCCCGCGTCATTCAAGCTCATCTCGCCATCGGCCACATCGCCAAAGAGGCACTCGCGCCTCCACGTACACACGGTGACGAAGTACGCCCCGGCGCGCGCATAGTCGTATCCCTTCAGCCGGATCGACCGGCGGCGATTTCGGTCCGCGTTAGCAGCGGTCATGGCATGGCCTCATTGCGAGATGCCCGGGAGAGGGGCGCAGCAAGCAGCGCCCCTACAGCCCCTGTTGGTGCGGTGGCGGCGGCTGCCGCGGTCGGCGTAGCCGGATGTACCGAGGAATAGGGCGTGTTTGCGTAGGGGCGCTGCTTGCTGCGCCCCGTACCCCATCCGACGCCGCTCGTACCGCTGCTCATTGCGTCTTCACCTCCCGATACAACCCCACATGCCGCGCCGCAATCGCATCCCACCCAAAGTGCGCCGCCACCGCCCGCGCCCCTGACGACAACCGCGCTGCAAGGCCCTTGTCGTCGACCACCGCCCCCACGGCCCTCGCCAACGCCTCGCCATCCCCCGCCGCCACCAGCAGCGCGCTCTGGCCGTCGACCAGCGCCGGCAGCTCGCCGCCCGTGGGTGCCGGCCGCGTCGTGACGATCGGCGCGCCGTGCTCGAGCGCGGCCATCAGGCTCCCCCGGCGGTACGAGGCGCCGTCCGCATACGGGAGCACGGCGACGTCGGCGGCGCGCAGCCACGCGGAGACCTCGGCCGGCGGCACGTGGCCCGTCCACGACAGGGCGCCTGCCAGCCCGCGCGCCGCCGCGTCCGCCTCGAAGTCCGCCAGGTACGCCGCGTTGGTCGGGTCGCTGGCGCCCACGCGGCCGCCGATCATCACCAGCCGCGCGTCGCGGCCTTCCGCGCGGAGCCGGCCCAGCGCGTCCAGCAGCACCCGGCCGCCCTTGCTCTGGTTGAGGAAGCCGAAGTACGCCAGCAGCCTCGCTTCCGGCGGGATGCTATGCGCCGCGCGCCACGCCGCGTGATCGTAGCCGGCCGGCGGGGCGTCGGGGACGTTGCTGCCGATGGGCACTAGCGCGTGCCGCCCGCGCACCGGCCACTTCGCAACCCGTGCGTGATCGTCCGCGTTGGTGGTCAGGATGAGGTCTGCGGTGCGGGCGGGCAGGCGCGTGACCCAGCTGCGCACGCGGCCGGCCTTCGGGAAGAGGTAGGGCACCAGGAGATCGTGGTACGTGCCGGCAGTGAGCACGGCCGTCCTTCGGCCCAGCCACCACGGGATGGCGTTGGCCGCCGGTCGCATGCCGTATGCCGCTGACTGGTACTGAACATGGACGACGTCGGACCGCGCGGCCGAGACGAAGCGGCGCAGCAGCGGCAGCACGCTCCAGCCCCACGAGGGGACGATTCGGTGGATCGCGATCCGATCGTCGTTCTCCGCGGAGTCACTCCCGGGCGTAGCAGCGACGTCCGTCTCGGGCAGGGCGTCGCGAGCGCGTTCGGTGCTGTTTCCCCCTTCACTGTTGGACCGATCGCGGCACGACGTCACGACGTCCACATGGACGCCCATATCGACCAGCGCCTCGGCCAGGCAGCGCGTGTAGTCGGCCACGCCGCCCTCGTCGGGCGGGTACTCGCCGGTCACCAGGCAGATGCGGAGGCGACCGGAGGGTGGTTCGGCCGGGCGCGTGGGGTCGGGCGGGTGGGATGTCGGCATGCCGGGGAGGATAGCGAGCGCTGGCGGGAAATGGGCACGGTGCGCATCGCAGCCGTCAAGTCGCTCGCCGCGGCGAAGCGGCCGTGCCATGTTGTGCGTCGGCGCAAGTGGGCGCCTGGCCGTAGGCCGCTGTGCACCGAGTTCATACGCTGCCTGCTTGCTGCACGCGAGGTCGCTGTTGGAACCCTCTCCCCGCCCCCCTAAACTTGCCCCCTCTCGCCCCAACATGGCGCCGCATCCTCCACGAGGACCGAGCGCCATCGAGAGGTCCGCATGACCCGTCGAATAGCCGTTCGCACGGCCTGTCTGGCGCTCGCCGCGGCCATCGCCGCGTGCGGGCGATCGCCGTTGGTGGCGCCCGTCCAACCGGAGCCGGGTCCGGTGGCCCTACCCCGCCCGACGCCGGCGCCACCGGCGTGGCTCGGCGGCGCCATTGCCGTGGCCGTGCCGCGCGCCAAGGCATGGGACATCACCCTGGTCCCCGCGGACGGCGGGCCGGCGCGAGTGCTTGTGGCGGACCTCGCCGATGTCAGCGGGCTGGCCTGGTCGCCGGACGGCGCCTGGTTGGCGTTCGGTGCGCGGCGGGAGGCCAACTGGGACGTCTACCGCGTCCGACGCGACGGCTCGGGCCTGCACCGCCTCACCGACCACCCCGGCCATGACGCCGGCCCGACCTGGTCGCCCGACGGCCGCGCGCTGGCCTTCGAGTCGGCGCGCGACGGCAACCTGGACATCTACCGCCTGGACGTGCCACCGGATGATGCTCTGCCCAGCGTCATGACGTCGACCGGCGCTCCGCCCGCTCCCCAAGTAGTAACCTCCCCCGACTCCACCCTCGGCCCCATCCGGGTGACGACGTCCGACGCACCGGCCATCGAGCCGAGCTGGGCGCCGGACGGCCGGCACATCGCGTTTGCCGCGTGGCGCGACGGCCGCTACGTCGTCGAATCCGTGGCCCTCGACGACGGCGCGCGCACCCTGCTGGTCGCCGAGGACGACGACGCGCGCTCGCCGTCGTTCTCGCCCGACGGGGCACAGCTGGCGTGGCTGGAGCAGAAGCTCGGCCAGAGCATGCTCCGTGCGGCCAACTGGGACGGGACCGCCCTCGGCCGATCCGCGATGCCGGCCCTCCTGCCACAGGTCGATGGCTATGGCTGGGCACCGATCGGCCACGCCGTAGCCGCCCTGCGCCGAGACCGGCGCTCCACGGCGTTGACGCTGGCCGGCACAGCCGACAGGGAGCGCGTCGCGCTGGCCGAGCTGCCCGCCGGCGCCGCCCAGATGGCCTGGGCGCCCCTGGCACCGGACGCCGTGCTGGCCGAGCACATCCCCGAGACCACCTCCCCGCCCGAGAGCGCGTCGCCCTACGCCCGGCTCGGCCTGGTCGCCCTGAACGGCGTCGACACGCCCGGCGCGATGATCAACGCCTCCCTCGCTGCCGACTACGAGGCGCTGCGCGCCGAGGTCCGCACCGCCACCGGCCACGACTTCCTCGGCCGCCTGGCCGACGCCTGGCGGTCGCTCAGCTACAAGGGTGAGGGCTCGGCGTTCTTCAGCTGGCACAAGACCGGCCGCGCGTTCGACACCCAGATGGAGTTCCGGCCCGGCGGAGGCTCGACCGGCATGGTTCTGGTGCGCGAGGACGTCGGCGGCCGGACGTACTTCCGGATGTACCTGCGCGCCGGCCCGCAGGACGGCACGGTGGGTGCGCCGCTGCGCGCTGCCGGCTGGAGCCTATACGCTCGCTTCGACGGCGGCCCCGACGCCGAGCGCGACGGCGGTGCGCGCATCGACCGCATCCCTGACGGCTACTACGTCTACTTCACCGCCATGGCTGCCGCCTATGGCTGGAACCGCATCCCGGCCCTCACGCGCTCGAGCTTCGATTGGCGCCGCGACTGGCAGGCCATCGAGTACTGGCACTACGAGCGCCGCGACGGGCTGACGTGGTTCGAGGCCGCGCAGCAGGCCTACGACGACGACCACCTGGCCGAGGTCCTGAACCCCGACACGCTGCGCGAGCGCGGCGTCTCCGGCGGCAGCGGCAGCCGCGTCGGCATCCCGCGCGGCTGGCCGCCGGAGGGATGACCCGCCCTGGGTCCGCTTGCCCTCGAGGCCGCCTCCGATGCACCATCCCCCGCTATCCCCCTCCACTCTTCCCGAATCCCCCACGCCGAGCCTCGGAGACGCCATGACCAACCACCCGCCGCGCGTCGCCATCATGATGGGCAGCGACAGCGACCTCCCGTTGATGCGCGCCGCCGCCGACGTCCTCACCACGTTCGGCGTGCCCCACGAGGTGCGCGTCCTCTCGGCGCACCGCTCGCCGGAGCGCACGGCCGAGTACGTAAAGGCAGCGCCCGAGCGCGGGATCCAAGTGTTCATCTGCGCTGCTGGCATGGCTGCGCACCTCGCCGGCGTGGTGGCCGCCCACACGGCGCTGCCCGTGATCGGGGTCCCGCTGCGCAGCACCGCCGGCCTGGACGGCGCCGACGCGCTCTACAGCACGGTCATGATGCCGCCCGGCATCCCGGTGGCCACCGTGGCCATCGGCGGCGCGCAGAACGCCGCCTACCTGGCGCTGCGCATCCTGGCGCTCGGCGAGCCGGCACTGGCCGCGCGCATCGAAGCGCACCGCGCCGAGATGGACGCCGGCGTCGCCGCGAAGAACGACGTGTTGGTCGAGCTCGGCGTGGACGGCTACTTGAGCTCCAAGCTCCTGCCGTCAAAGGGCCCCTGACATGGCGAGCGACCTCGTCCTCCCCCCCGTCACCCACGACCTGGCCGAGATCGAGCTGCCCCTCGGCGAGCGCGTGCGGGGCAAGGTGCGCGACATGTGGCTGCTGGGCGACCGGCGCGTGATCGTCACCACGGACCGGCAGAGCGCGTTCGACGTGGTCCTCGGGACCGTGCCCTACAAGGGTCAGGTGCTGACGCGGCTGACCAAGTGGTGGTTCGACCGGACCGCCGACATCGTCCCCAACCACGTCATCGACATGCCCGACCCCAACGTGCTGATCGTGAAGAACGCGCGCGTCTGGCCGGTGGAGATGGTCATCCGCGGCTACATCACCGGCGTCACCAAGACGGCCCTGTGGACCAGCTATGCCGCCGGCCAGCGCCGCATCTACGGCCTGGACTTCCCCGACGGGCTGCGCAAGAACGAGCGGCTGCCCGAGCCGGTCATCACGCCCACCACCAAGGCCGAATCCGGCCAGCACGACGAGCGTCTGACGCGCGAGGAGATCCTGGCCCGTCAGATCGTGCCCACGGCCGTCTACGAGCAGTTGGAGGCGGCGACCCGGGCCCTCTTCGCGCGCGGCCAGGCGCTGGCCGCCGAGCGCGGGCTGATCCTGGTCGACACCAAGTACGAGTTCGGCGACGTGGACGGGCAGCTGACGGTGATCGACGAGGTCCACACCACGGACAGCTCGCGCTGGTGGCTGGCGGAGGACTACGCTGAGCGCTTCGCCGCCGGCGAGGAGCCGCGCACGTTCGACAAGGAGATCCTCCGGCGCTGGTACGTCGAGCACGGCTACCAGGGCGACGGCGTGCCGCCGCCGCTGCCGCGCGAGGTGGCCGAGCGGATGGCCAGGATGTACATCGACGCCTACGAGCGCATCACCGGCGAGCCGTTCGTCCCGGACGCCGACCCGGCGCCGCCCGCGGAGCGCATCGCGCGGCGGGTGCGCGAGGCGGGAATCGTCGCGTAGGGGTACGCGCCCATGGACATCAGCGTCGTCATCCCCGCGCTCAACGAGGCGCAGCTGCTCCCGCGGCTGCTGGGCGACCTGCGCGGCCAGGCGTTCCCGGCGCACGAGGTCATCGTGGCCGACGCCGGATCGACCGACGGAACGTCCGAGGTTGCTCGGGAGCACGGCGCCCAGGTCGTCGTCGGCGGCATGCCGGGCATCGGCAGGAACAACGGCGCCGAAGTGGCCAGGGGCGCGTTCTTGTACTTCCTGGACGCGGACGTCCGGCTGCCGCCCACGTTCCTCGCCGACGCCCACGCGGAGATCGAGGAGCGCTTCCTGGACCTGGCCACGTGCGAGATCATCCCGATCTCGGACAACCCGGCCGACAAGCTGCTGCACGACTTCGCCAACCTGGCCGTCAAGATCGGCCAGTTCTCCGAACCGCACGCTCCGGGCTGCTGCATCATGATCTCACGGCGCCTGTTCCGGCGCGTGGGCGGCTTCGACGAGAGCCTCAAGCTGGCAGAGGACCACGACCTGGTGAAGCGCGCCAGCCAGTTCCGGCCGCTCCGGGTCCTCCGATCGACGCACGTCACGGTGAGCGTGCGCCGCCTGGAGAAGGAGGGCCGGGTCAACTTGGTCAACAAGTACCTCGCGGTCGAGCTGCATCGCGCCTTCTTCGGCGAGGTTCGCAACGAGCTCGTCGACTACGAGTTCGGCCACTACGCCGACGCGGAATCGGTGCCCGCCGCCGACCGCATCCAGGAGAGCCAGCGGCTGCTGGACAGGATCTACCAGAGCTACACGGCCCTGATCGCCGGCTTTGGCGCGGGACCCGGCGCTGCCGCCGTGCCACCCGAACGCCTGGCGACGGTCCGCGAGCAGTTCGAGAGCCTGAAGGGCCAGCTGCGATCGCTGCTGACGTTCCGCGAGCGACCCTCGCTCGAGGACGCCAACCACCGCAACGACCGGTAAGGACCGCTCGGCAGCGCAATCGCGCAATCGCGCGGCCGTGCGGGGCGCCCGGCGACTAGCGATCGTTGACTCTGCTCGGGTCGACGATCGGAAGCCGGAGCTTGTCGTCACCCGGCGTCTGTTCACTGTCGACGAGCTGGTAGCGCTCGCCGGTCACCGGGTCGTAGAGCCCGATGCCCAGCGTCAGGCCTTCGGCTGCAATGCCGTTGGGAAGCGGCAGCTCGTGGCGCACGGGGACGATCTCGTCGAGTTGCCAGCCGGCTGGCGGCCGGGCGCTGCCGCCGAGCGGACCGTCGTCCTGAGCCAGCAGCTCGCCGCCTGGGCCTTCGAGGTGGACGAACGCTTGGATGACCCGTTCGGCGTGGACGTCCGGAAACCGTGACAGCGCTTGCCACCACAGCGTGACGACCAGCGCGCCGTCCTGGCCGCCGGGCGCGCCCGGCCACGCCACGTGCACGCCGCGGAGGATGGCGCGAGGCGTGGCGCGTTGGGCGATCGCGCACGTCGAGCAGGGTTCCCAGAGCTCGTTGAAGGTCGCTTCCGGTCGCGCCGTGACGCCCGGCGGCAGCGACGAGACGCGTGCAACGTCGGCTACCGCGACGGTGCCAAGCGCTAGCCAGTCATCGACCGCTGGTGAGTCCCGTGTGGTGACCCGACGCAGCATGACGCGGTACTCCTTGGCCAGCGGATCGGCGGGCGCGCACACGCGGTAGCGGCCCGTCAGACGCTCGCGCTCGCGCCAGTCGGCCACGGGGTGGCTGGGCGCCACCGCGAGGCTCTGCACCAACGCGCCAGGGCCGGTCGCGGTCCATGACGGCTCCAACGCGCCGACACGCCTCGTGCGGCCGGGTGCCAGCGACAGCTCGAAGGTGTCGGGGTCGGCGATCGGCGCGGCTTCGCTTGCCCCGGTGCGCGCCCACGCGAGCACCAGGTCGAAGCAAGCGCCAGGCGGCACGGGTTCCGCGGGCAGCGGACCGGCGGAGAGGAGCGCCAGCCCCGCGTGTGGATCACCCTCTTGTGGCCAGCGGAGCAGCGCGCCTTTGAGCTCATCCTCGGTCGCGCGGATCCGGCCTTCGGGGAGCAGGCGCAGCCCCCCAATCGGTGCGCCGGCGGGCGTGGAACGAAGCGCCTGGAGCGCGCCGACGGGGTCGAGGTGCGCCACGCGCCCTTCCTGGCCGCTCTCGGCCCCCTCGATGAGGGTCGCCGGCAGCGCGCGCCCGGAGCTGTCGACGAGGCGGAGCTCCAGGCTGTACTCGCCGGGCGGCATGGTCCGCTCGATCGGCAGGGCAAACCACTGGACGACGCGATCGCCCGGCCGCCACTCGACCGCCAGGTACCCTTCGTCGTCGGCCTGAGCCATCCCGCGGCCCTCGCCGTCGGTCATGCGCAGGACGAGCCGCAGACCGGCATCGGCCGGCGGCGGCGCCATCACCTGCCAGTGGACGGGGACGACGGCCGGCCGGTTGCGCTCGAATACCCGCACGTCCCCTTCCGTCGCAGTGGGCGGGCGGACCGCGACGATGTCGCCGAGCACCAGCCGGCGCAGCGCCGGAGCGTCATCGGTGCGGTCCATACCCCGTTGGGGCTCGACATCCAACCACGCTCCTGCATCCGCGCGAAGGACGAACCGCAGGAAGTCGGTGACGATCGGGCGCGGCTCGTCGCCTTCCGAGGTGCTGGCCTCAAGGGCCGTCTGGCCGCGTGCCGGAGGCGCCACCGCCGACGGTCGGGCCACCCCGGTGCCGGTGTCGACCGACCATCGAGTCGCCTCCAGCGCGTTGCCCGCCAGCCAGGCCAGCGCCGGAGCGTCCTCGGGCAAGTACGAGAGCGGCGCGTAGTAGGCGATCTCGTCCGTTCCGCGCGCCGGGATCGGCACAGCGACCCGCGGGTCGGCCCAAACAGCGCTCTCGGCGAGCTCGGGCGCCACGAAAGCGACCGTCGGATGGCGGTAGTGCTCCGACAGCATGACCACCGTGCGCCCCGCTTCGACATCCCCCAACGCCATCCGGGCCATGGCCGCGTAGTCCGCGTTGAAGATGTGGGCCGTCTCCAGCCGGCCGGACCAATCGCGGTAGGCCGGCACCGCGCCCGCCAGGCCAAGATCGCCGGGCAGCAGCGCTCCCAGCGCCAGGACGGCGGCCAGCGCCGCCCCGCGGGGTGCCAGGGCGGACCGCCGTCGGCCGTAGCTAACAGCCGAGCCCGACCGCAGCCGGGCGGCCACCGCCGCGGCCCCATCCGCGAGCGTGCTGGCGCCGAGACCGCAGGCCAGCGCAACCGCGGGGACGATCCCGAACATCCGCTGCCCCGCCGGCTGAAGCTCGAGCGTGAGGATGCCGGGCAGGGCCATCACAGCAATCCAAAGCGGCACCAGCGCGAAGCGCACCTGCCGGACGCGGACGATGCACGTCGCGACTCCGGCCACGAACAGGAGGCCCCACATGCCGGCAACCATCGGGCGCCCAGGGAGGTTGTAGTGCCACCGCGGGTCGCCGCGCCCAAGGAAGCCGGCGGCCGTCTCCCGCGCGTTCTTCGCATAGGCCGCCCATAGCGCGGCTCCGTCCAGCTCCTGGCTGGCCAGGACCTGGCTGGCGCGCTCCCAGAAATCGGCCGGGTGCCGGGCGAAGTGGGCGCCGAGCGGCGCGAAGACCAACAGCATGGCCAGCACGGCTAGGGCGATGCCGCCTACCCTCCGCCGCATCCTGCCCGGCTCGACGACCGCCGCCCAACCCATCAGGGCCACCAGGAACACGGGCCAGAAGCGTGCCGCCAGGTACGTGTAGAGCACCAGCCCGGCCAGGGCGCCGCCCACCGCCCAGTCGCGCCGCCGGCCACCGTTCCAGCCCCGCCACAGCCACCACGCGCTGGCCGCCGCCAGCGGCGGGATGAGCACGTTGGGGTAGCCGTTGCGGCTCACCACCAGGTGCCAGAAGCTCAGCGCCACCGCCAGCGCCGCCCCCACCGCCGCGCGCGGCCCGAACAGCGCACGACCCAGCGCGAACACCAGCGCCACCGTGACCGTACCGGCCAGCGCCGACGTCAGCCGGATGGCCCAGGTCGACGGACCGAGCATGGCAAACAGCGCCGCCATGGCGTACATGTAGAGCGGCTCGCGCCCGGTGTAGCTGCCGAAGAACACCGGCCGGGCGCCGCCGCGGATGTCCTCGGCCAGCAGGCCGTACACCGCCTCGTCGAAGTGCAGCCCCGGCGGCAGGTGGTCCAGCGCGACCAGCCTCAGCGCGGCCCCCAGCAGCACGATCAGCGCGGCAACCATCGACAGGCCAATCCGAGCGCCACGGCTCATCGTCCCGGTATCACCGCTACCAACCACCGTCTGGGATTCGGCCACGGTCCTCACCTGGGCTCCTCGTGCGCGGGGATGATACGCCGACACAATCCCCCCGCCCATCGCGACCGCCGGACGATCCCAGCGCGAGCTGACCGCCGAGCGGAAGGGATTGCGCCAGGCCGCGCAGCCGTATGCACTCCGCCCCTGGACACGCGCCTACCCGCCCGGTACAATCGCTCGAACACCCGTTCCACCGCCAAGAGCACGCCATGCCGGCCCCCAACGCCCAAAGTATGCCCAGCGCTCCCGCGGCCACCGCCACCGCCAGCGTCGCCCCAAGCGCCCACGCTTCGGCGATGCCCGAAGGCGCCGTCGGCTACGTCGTCGGCGAGGTGCGCACCGACGCGTTTGCGTTCGTCAGCCATGTCGACGCCGTCCCACCACGTCTCGAGTACGTCGTGCTGCGCGGGGTGGCCGAGCGCGTGGGCGACCAAGTGCGCACCGTCGACGTGCTGGCGCAGGTCACGCGGCTCAGCGTCAGCAACCGGCTCCTCGCCCCATCGCTCAGCTTTGCCGAGGTCGAGGCCATCCTCCGGCGGCTCGGCGCCTCGCCGCCCATCGTCATGGGCGAGGCCACCGTCCTCGGCTACCTGGACGCCGGCAGCAACAGCGTCCGGCTGCCGCGCGGCGCCGCGCTTCCCGGCATGGCCGTCGAGCGCGCGCCGGATGCGCTGCTCACCGCGTTCTTCAACCGCGGACGCGGCGAGGGCATCGCCATCGGGCACCTCATCAACCGGCCCGCCGTGCCGGTGAACCTCGACCCCAACGGGCTCAACCGCCACCTGGCCGTCATCGCCCAGACCGGCGCCGGCAAGAGCTACACCGTCGGCGTCGTCCTCGAGCAGCTGCTCGAGCTCGGCGCATCCATCATCGTCCTCGACCCCAACAGCGACTACGTCCTGCTGCGCCGCACGCCCGAGCGCGCCCCGACGCCGTTTGCCGAGCGCGTCACCGTGTACCGGCTCCCGCTCGACCAGCAGCACCGCATCACCGACGAGGAGATCGGCGGCGTCACGCCGCTCACCGTGCAGTTCTCGAAGCTGACCATGGAAGAGATCTGCGAGATGGCCGGCATCGGCGAGGGGTGGGCCAACGTTCGCAAGGGCCTGCAGAGCGGCCTGGACCGTCTGCGCGGCGACTACACGCCCGAGCAGCTCGTCCGCGCCCTCGAGGACGTCGTGGCCAGCGCCGGGCCCGGAGCCGGCGCCGACGAGCCACGGCCGCGCGAGTCGTGGCTCCCGGGCGACGACGGAGCGCCATCCGCCGGACTCGACGACCTCGGCGCGCTCGACGACCTGAGCTTCGACGCGCTCTTCGGCGACCCGGGAGCACGCGAACCCCGGCGGGCCGCGCCGCCCGAGCGCGGCAGGGCGGCGTCGGCCGATGCCGCCTTTGGCGCCGGGAAGGCCATCAAGTACATCGAGGCGCTGGCGCGCTTGCCGTTCTGGGGACATCGCGACGTGCCCATCGACGACCTCGTGCGACCCATGCGCCTCTCGGCCATCGACCTGGCCGGCGTCGACCGGCGCGTGATGGACTTCATCGCGGCCAAGATCCTCCACGAGGTATGGCTCCGCGCCACGCGCGGCGGTCTCGGGCGGCCCGTGTTCATCGTGCTCGAGGAGGCCCACAACCTGGTGCCCTCCGGCCAGAGCGACGGACGCGCGGGCTGGATCATCCGGCGCATCGCCGCCGAGGGCCGCAAGTTCGGCGTCTTCTTGGTGCTCATCACCCAGCGGCCCGGCCGCGTCCACGCCGACACCCTGTCGCAGTGCGGCAGCCAGATCATCATGCGGCTGACCAACCCCGACGACCAGAACGCCGTGCGCCGTGCCGCCGAGAGCGTCTCCGAGGCGCTGCTGGGCGACCTGCCCGGCCTCAACATCGGCGAGGCCGTGGCCCTCGGGCCGCTCGTGCGCGTGCCGGTCATGGTCCGCGTCAGCGGGCGGCGCAGCAAGGAGGGCGGCAGCGACTTCGACATCGCGCGCGCGCTCGAGGCCGCCAGGGCGCAGGCCGTCACCGAGCGCTACATCGCGGCCGACGCGGCGGAGCGGGCGGCCCGGCCGCGCACCGAGCGGCGCGAGGAGCTGTAGCGCTTGGCCACTATCGTCTTCGCGTCGGACAGCCACCTGAACAAGCACTACGCGCGGATGACGCCGGACCAGCTGGCGGAGCGCCGTCAGCGCCTGCGCGCCGGGCTGGCGCAGACCATCGACTACGCGCTGGCCGAGCGCGCCGACGTGTACATCCACGGGGGCGACCTCTTCGACGGCCCCAACCCGCGTGCCGTCGAGCTGATGTGGACGGCCGGCCAGCTCAAGCGCCTGGCCGACGCGGGCATCCGGACGCTGCTCATCGGCGGCAACCACGACATCCCGAAGACGCGCGAGGCCGGCGCCACGCCGCAGCGCCTGTTCGACGTGGTCCGCTTGGCCCACGTCTTCACCCGCGACACGGCCGTGGATTGGTGGCTGGCCGACCTGGATGGGCTGCGCGTGGCCATCGGCGGGCTCCCTCCCGATCCCCGGCTGCCGGCCGAGGCCGACCCGCTGGCTGCGCTGGCCGAGCCCATCGCGCCGCCCGAGGCCGACGCGCGCATTCTGGTCACGCACTACGCCGTTCAGGGCCGCCTCCACCCGCTGGCCGAGGAGCCGACCATCGGGCTGGAGTCCATCGCCGCGCTGGCCGGCGCGGTGGACTGCCTCCTCGTCGGCCACGTGCACGACGCGCTGGACGCCGAGGTTGCCGGCGTCAAGGTGGTGTTCCCGGGGCCGACAGAGCGCCTGAGCTTTGGCGAGCTGGACGTCCGGTGCGGCTTCGTGCGGTTGGACCTGGCGCGCGCGCCGGAGGGCATCCGGCTGGGCGTCCAGCACATCCCCATCGATCCGCAGCCGATGCGCCGCGAGGTCGTGCGCGCCGGCGACCTCCCGCCGGACGACCCGACCGGCTGGCTGGTCGCCCGAGTCCGCGCGGTCTCGGCGCCCGACCAGATCCTCCAGCTCCGGCTCGACGGGCCGCTGCCGCGCGCCGTCTATCAGGCCCTGCGCGTCCGGGAGGCGTTCGAGGTCGGGAGCGACCTCAACTTCTACTTCGACCTCGACCGGCGCGGGCTCACCGTCGAGGTCGAGCCGGGCGAGGCGCGCGGGGGCGGCGAGCGCGTGAGCGCGCGCGCGGAGCTGGCCTTGGTGGCCGACCAGCTGCGTGCGGCGGCAGAGGCGCCCGAAGAGCGCGCGCTCCTCGAGGAGGCGCGGGCGCTGGTGCTCGCGCGCTACGGCAGCGCGGGGATGGCGGATTGAGCGCCGACGCCCTCTCCGTCGGCGCGCTGGCCAAGGCCATCAAGGCCTGCCTGGAGACGTCGCCGCTGCTCGCCGACGTCTGGGTCAAGGGCGAGGTCTCCAACGCGTCGGCCGCCGCCAGCGGGCACTGGTACTTCACGCTCAAGGACGACGACGCCTGCCTCAAGTGCGTCATGTGGAAGGGCAGCGCCGTCCGCCAGTCCGTGCTGCCTGAGGACGGGCGCACCTTCCTCATGCACGGCGGGATGTCATTCTACGGTCGGAGCGGCGCCGCACAGCTGGTCGTCGACCTCGTCGAAGCCGACGGCGTCGGCGACTTCTACGTCCGCTTCGAGGCCGTCAAGCGCAAGCTGGAGGCCGAGGGGCTGATCGACCCAGCCCGGCGGCGGCCGCTGCCGCGCTACCCGCGCCGGATCGGCGTCGTGACCAGCCGCGATGCGGCGGCGTTCCGCGACATCTGCCACGTGGTGCGCCGGCGCTGGTGCGCCGCCGAGATCGTGCTGGCGCACACGCTGGTGCAGGGCGATGCGGCGCCGGCCGGCATCGAGGCGGCGTTCGCGGCCATCGCGGGCGCTGGCGTGGACGTGGTCATCGTGGCGCGCGGCGGGGGCAGCATCGAGGACCTGTGGGCGTTCAACGACGAAAGGGTCGCGCGGGCCATCGCCGCGTGCCCCGTGCCCGTCGTCTCGGGCGTGGGCCACGAGACCGACACCACCATCGCCGACTTCGTCGCCGACGAGCGTGCCCCGACCCCGTCGGCGGCCGCCGAGCGCGCCACCCCCGACCGCGACGAGCTACGCCAAGCGGTCGACGAGCTGGCGCTCCGGGCGGGCGTGCTCATGGCCGGCCGTGTAGCGGATGGCCGCGCACGCATCGACGCCCTCCACCATCGCCTGGTGCTCGCTGGCCCGGTGCGCCAGCTCGCCGAGCGCCGCCGCCAGGTGGCCGACAACCACCACCGCCTCACGCGCGCCATGGTCGGCCAGCTGGCGTTGGCGCGGAGCCACTTGGACGGCCAGACCACGCGCCTTGCCGCCCTGGATCCGGAGGCCGTGCTCGCCCGCGGCTACGCCCACGTCTCGCGGCTGGCCGATGGGACGACGATCCGCCGCCGCCGCGACGCCGGCGCGGGCGACGGCCTGCGCATCCGCGTCGCCGACGGCGCCTTCGATGCCGTGGTCGCCGGCCAGCCGCGCCTCATCGACCTGTAGGAGCCACCCGATGCCCGCCGACGATCACGACGCCTTCGAAACGCCCATCGACCTGGCCTCGCTAACGGCCCTGACCGACGGCGGCATCGCCGACCTGCCGTTCGAGGACGCGTACCGCATCCTGGAGGCGGCCGTGGCGCTCCTGGAGTCGGGCGAGCTGCCGTTGGAGTCGGCGCTGCTGGTCTACCAGCGCGGCGTCGACCTGACGCGGCGCTGCGGGCGCGAGCTCGAAGCGGCCGAGCTGCGGATACGCGAGGTGGATGGCGGGGGGTAGCGCGACGCAGTGAAGAGCGGACCGCGGTGCGCTGCTACGTCGGGGGGGCGCGTTCGATGGGCCCCGCTCGACCCCACCTGGTGACAGATCTCCGCCGCGACAGGACGGCACTGCGACGGCGGCCCGGAGATCCAGAAAAGGGACGGTAGCGGGCACGCCCAGGCGGCGTGAAGGCGTCCGGTAACCCAAACCCTAACCCGGGCCTCACCCACGTTTTGGCCACACGCGCGTGCCATTGCCCAATAGAGCGCCACCCCCAGCCCCTCTCCGGTGCTGACGCACAAGAGAGGGGGCCGGCGGTGGCGTCGGTGCGGGATGCCTAGTGGGTGGCGGAGCCCGTCCCGCCAGGGACCGGCAGCGCCCGCGGGTCGAGGACGCGCTCGTCGAAGCGACGGGCGGCGCCTCCGCGGAAGAGCGAGCGCGGCGCGAACGTCGGGCCGCCCAGGTCGAGCGCCGGCGCTTCGCCGTCGGCCTCGCCGAGCGACATGGGTGCCGCGCCCGCGAACGGGATCGGGGGGAGCGGCGGGGTGGGCGTGACCATTCCGCCGCCACCGCCACCGGGGTTGCTGCCGTACGGGTACAGCTCCAGCTCGCGCAGGCCGACGGTCGGGCCGGCTGCCTGGGCGACGTAGAGGAGGAAGTACTGCGCCCGGACGGCGCGGAAGCCCACCGACTCGTCGCCACCGCGGCCGCCGCGCTGCATGTAGAAGGGCGACCAGGCCGTGCCGGTCCACGCGTAGAGCGTGTAGTCGGTGCCGTGGAGGCCCGCCGACCAGCGAAGGATGGCCCGGTCGACCGTCTGCGCGGTGCCGAGGTCGACGTAGATCCAGACCGGGACGCCGGTGGCCCGCCACTCCGTGGAGGCGTTGCCGTCGACGGCGTTGGTGGCCGGGTACGCGGGATCCTGGCTGAGCGCCTGGATGGGCCGGTTCAGGGCCAGGTTGCTGGCGCCGCCCGGCGTCGTGCCGCCGACAGCGCTGATCCGCCACTCGCGCAGCTCGTAGTGGCTGCCCATGATGTACGGGTTGGCCAGCCACAGCATGAAGTAGCGCCCGCGCAGCGACACGTTGCCCCGCACGGTCCACGTGTCGTCGCCGTCGCCCGAGGCGGTGGAGCCGAGCGTGATCCACGTGCGGCGGGTATCGTCCCAGACGTGGACCGAGTAGCCGCGCGCGTGGCGCTGGGCGCCCCACAGCATGTGCATCTGTGCGATGTTGGCTTCGGCGCCCAGGTCGACGTAGATCCACTGCGAGTTGCGCGCCCTGGCGTTCCAGTCGTAGCCCGGGTTGGACGCCCAGTGCGTGGCCTCGTTGCCGTCGACGGCGAGGTCGGGCGGGAAGCCGACCTGGCTGGACGACGCTTGGATGGGCATCCCGAGCGCCAGGTTGTCCGGCCCGCCGGTGCCCGGCGGCGGCGTGGCCGTGGGCGGCTGGACGGGGGTGGCGGTGGCGGTCGGGGCATTGGCCGTCTGGGTACCGGCCGGCCCGCAGGCGCTCGGCTCCTCGGCAATGCTCACCACGCTGAGGTACGTGTCGCCGCCCACGCAGGTCTGCGTGCTGGCGTTGACGCGCACGTGCTTGTTGAGGTACGGCGTGAAGAACCCGGCCCCGCCCGGCCCCTTCATCTGGGCCACGACGTTGCTGTCGCAGTCCATGAGCACGGCGTCCGGGAAGCACGTCCCGGCGCCCAACGTGACGACGCCGGTGGCCTGGATGCCCTGCATGGCCGGCGCGGCGTGGATGGGGGCGGCATCGGTCGGACCGGTCCGGCCCGCCAGCGCCATCCCGGCGAGGGTCGCGAAGGCCGCCGCGGCGAAGACCGCGACGAGCGTTGGTCGATTGCGTCTCATGCACTCTCTCCTCTCGGGCCGCGCCCTTGGACGCGGCCGTTCGTCGGGGCTTGGGGGTGGCCCGCCCGCGCGCTACTGCGCGCCCGATGCTGAACGAAGAGCGGCCGCTTCCGTTATGGCGACTTGGTCGTGATGTCGGTGCGGCCTTCGGCGTCGGGTTGTAGGAGGCGGTTGGGTCACGGCCGCTCGCCGTGCGGGATGTACAGGGTCGCGGCGACATCGAACGGTGTCGGTTGCACGGTGGCGGTCGGCGTCGTGGTCGGAGACGGCGGCGTGCCGGCCGTGACATCCATCGTCGGCGTCGCCTCGACGGGCGTCGGGCTGATCGTGCCGGGCCGCGGCGTTCGGGTGATCGTTGGCGTTCGGGTGATCGTTGGCGTCCGGGTGAGCGTGGGCGTGCGCGTCAGCGTCGGGGTGCGCGTCAACGTCGGCGTGCGGGTCAGCGTGGCGGTGCGGGTCGCGCTGGCGGTCCGCGTGGCCGTCGCGGTCCGCGTGGCGGTCGGCGTCGGCGTCGGCGGGTTGCCCACCCGGAGGGTGCCGGTGATGGTGCTGTCCGCCCGCGCGTCGTCGAAGAGGTAGTACCCTTCAGCTGCGGGCATGACGAACGTGATGGACTCGCTCCGGCCGAGGCCGAACGGCGGGATCTGCTCGATCCGCCCGCCGTCCAGGAAGAAGCGGATCCCGTGGCTGCCAAAGCCGATGTTGGTGAGCTCGACGGTCACCTCCTCGGCGGGGTCGGCCTGGATGAGCTCTGGGTCGAACCCGCCGCCGAAGTCGGAAACGCTCACGGCGATCCGCCGCTGGGTCGTATCGGCTTGGACGCCCAGCGCAAGCGCCACCGACGTGGCCAGCGCCAGGACCGCGGCCAGAGAGGAGAGGACCGAGCGATGATTCACCATGCATGCCCTCCGAGGTGTGGTGTACGATGCCATGCGCAAGGATAGCTGCCCTGGCCGTTCGCCGTCCTGTCGCTGGCGCCAGGTTCTTGCCTGCCGGGCTGGTCGCCTCGAGGCCGATGGGCCGACCGATCAGCTGACGCGCGCCACCCGCGCCAGGATCGACGACACGACCTCGTAGCCGATCGTGCCCAGCCAGGATGCGACGTCGTCGGCGGTGATCGCGTGCGCCGTGCCGTCGCCGTCGACCTGGCAGCCGATCAGCACGACCTCGTCGCCTTGCCGAACGCCGGCGATATCGGTGACGTCGATCGCGGCCTGGTCCATGGACACCCGGCCGACCAGCGGCGCCGGTCGCCCGCGCACCAGCACGTGGCGCCACCGGAACGGCGTGCGCCGGAAGCCGTCGGCGTAGCCGACCGGGATGGTGGCCACCCTGGCCGGGCGCGCTGCGGTCCATGTTCGCCCGTAGCCCACGGCCTCGCCCGGCGCCAGCTCCAGCACCTGCGCCACCTGGGCCTTCCACGCAAGGACGGGCCGCAGCGCCGGGTCGCCGACCTCGGCGGAGGGCGCAAGGCCGTAGAGCGCGATGCCCGGCCGCACCAGGTCGAAGCGGCCATCCGGGTAGCGGATCAGCCCGGCGCTGTTGAGGGCATGCGCCAGCGGCGGCCGCAGCCCGGCGCGCTCGAGCGCAGCGAGTACGCCGGAGAACGCCGCCAGCTGCGCCTGGGTGGCGTCGCGGCCGGCGCCCTCGGGCTCGTCGGCGGTGGCCAGGTGGGTGAAGATGCCCTCCACGACCACGCCGGGCAGCTCGGCCAACCCGGCCACGAACGCCGGCGCCTCGGCCGTTGCGACGCCCAGGCGATGGAGGCCGGTGTCGACCTTCACGTGCACGCGGGCCGGGCGGTCGAACGCGGCGGCGGCGTCGGCCAGCGCGCGCGCTGTATCGTGGTCGAACACCGCGACGGCCACGTCGAGCGCGACCGCCTCGCGCGCCTGCCAGGCGGGCGTGTAGCCAAGGATGAGCGTGGGCGCGTCGATGCCGGCCTGGCGGATAGCCGCCGCCTCCGGCACGCACGCGACGCCCAGCCACGTGGCGCCGTGGCGGAGCGCCGTGCGGGCGACCTGGACCGCGCCGTGGCCGTAGCCGTCGGCCTTGATCACGGCCATCAGCGCGGCGTCGCCCGCCAGCGCCTTGAGGTGCGCGGTGTTGTGCGCCAGCGCGCCCAGGTCGATCTCCAGCCACGTCGGCCGTCCGGGCCGCAGCACGACGATCTGGCGCCACGCCGCGTCCTGGCGCACGAGCAGCTCGCCGGCGCGCTCCGGCTCGGCCAGCAACGCGGCGCTGACGCGCTCCATCCGCGTGACCGCGCTGCCCTTGGCCAGCACGACGGCGTTCGGCCCGAGGTGCGGTAGCACGGCTTCCGCGGCGTCGGCGGTCCGGTGGGTGACGACGATCCGCTCGGAGGGCAGGCCGGCCTTGCGCGCCTCGTCGGCCACCCACGCGGCCTGCTCGCCGCACGTCACCAGCAAATCGACGACCTCTGCCGCCCGCCGCCCGACGCGCCGGTGGCCCTCCTCGGCCGCGTCGCCGAGCTCGGCCATGTCGCCGAGCACGGCAACGCGTGCGCCGGCATCCAGGGCGGCGAGCACGTCCAGTGCGGCCAGTACGGCGGCCGGGCTGGCGTTGTAGCTGTCGTCCAGGATCAGGCTGCCCGAGCGGCCCGGCAGCGGGTTCATCCGCCCGCGCTGCGCAGGCAGCGTGGCCAGGCGCGCCACGATGGCGTCCAGCGACAGCCCGAAGCGTCGCCCGACGGCCACGGCCATGAGCGCGCTGGTCACGAAGTGCGCGCCAAGCCAAGGCAGGTGCGCGGCCGGCGTCGCGCCTCCGGACGCCGCAATCGCGAACCGCGTGCCGTCGCGGGCCACGCGCACGTCCAGCGCGCGCATGTCGGCCGCCGGATCGCCCGCCGCGCTCACGGTGACCACGGCCGCGCGGGTGCGATCCGCCATGGCCGCCACGCGCGGGTCGTCCGCATTTAGTACCGCCAGCCCGTCCGCCGGCAGCGCCTCGACGAGCGCGCCCTTCTCCCGGGCGACGCCCGCCAAGCTGCCCAGCGCGTGGAGGTGCGCCTCGGCCACGCGGGTGACCAGCCCCACATTGGGCGGGAACAGCGCGCACAACTCGGCGATCTCGCCGACCCGGTCGGTCCCCATCTCGAGCACCAGCACATCCGGATCGCCCTCGAGACCCCCGAGCGCGATGGGGAGGCCGAAGAGGTCGTTGAGGTTGCCGGGGTTGCGGAACGCGTCCAGGCCGCCGGCAAGGACGTGCGCCACCATCTCCTTGGTCGTCGTCTTGCCCACGCTGCCGGTCACGCCGACGACGGGCCGGCCGAGTGCCCGGACTCGCGCCGCCGCCCAGCGCCGCAGGGCGGCGCGCGCGTCGGGCACGACAATGCACGTGGCGCCCCACGGCGCGGCATCGAACGCGCGCTGGCAGAGGACGCCGGTCGCCCCGGCATCCAGCGCGGCCGCGATGTGGTCGTGCCCATCGGCGCGCTCGGTGCGCACGGCCACAAAGCACTGGCCGGGCACGATCACGCGCGAGTCGTTGCCCCAACCGGCAAAGGTCTCGGCGAAGGCGGGGCCGTGGAGGCGCGCCTCGGGGTTCGCCGCTAGGATCTCCGCCACCCAAATCACGCCGCCCTCCGCATGCCCCAACCACGTAGGGGCGCGGCATGCCGCGCCCGTCGCCGCCCCCGCGACCCCATCGAAGCGTGCGACGCCCAGCCGCTCAGGCCAGCGGTCCCTTCTTGGCGCCGTGCGCGGCCAGCGAGCGCTCGACCACGCGCGTGAGCAGGTCCATGGGGCCGATGCCCTCCTCGATGGGCCCGAGGAACACGGTGGAGCTGGGGCTCGACCCGGGCAGCGTGTTGGGCTCGCCGACCAGGATCCGCCCGTCGCCCGTGACGTACATGTCGATGCGGGCGAAGATGCGCAGCTGGAGGGCGGCAAACGTCCGCTCGGCCACGTCGCGGACGGAGGCCAGCACGTCGGCCGGCAGGCGCGCCGGGGTGATGTTCTCGCCGTGGCCGGGGAGGAACTTCTCCTCGATGGTAAGGAAGTCGCCCGTGGGCGGGGTCTCGGTCGGCGGGAAGGCGCGCGGGGTGCCGTCGTCGTCTTCCAGGACGACCACGGTGACCTCGGTCCCTTCGATCAGCTCCTCGACCAGCACCGTGGCATCCCAACGGAGGGCGTCGTCGATGGCCGCGATAAGCGCCGTGGCATCGCGCGGCACGGCCAGGGCGGTGGAGCAGCCCTCGCGCGCGGGCTTGACGACGCACGGCAGGCCTGGATCCTCGGCGAGGCTGGCCACCGCGGCCTCGCGCTCGCGCGCCCACTCGGCGGCGGTGACCGCGCGCGTTGCCGGCACGTCGATGCCGGCCTGGCGCAGCACGCGCCGCTGCACGGCCTTGTCCATCCCGAGCGCGCTCCCGAGGACGCCGCTGCCGACGTACGGGACGTCCAGCAGCTCGAGCAGCCCCTGGAGGCAGCCGTCCTCGCCGTACTTGCCGTGGAGGCCGATGTAGACGATGTCGACCCGGGCGGCCAGCTCCTCGTACGGGACGCGCGTGGCGTCGGCGGCAAGGCGGTCCTCGATGTCGCGCGTGGTGTTCTGGACGAGCAAGGGCAGCCCGATCTCCCAGAGCCTGGCCTGGCCGTCCATGAAGAGGGCCACGGGTAGGTAGCGCTGGCGGTCCAAGGTCTGGACGATATGGCGCCCGCTCTCGAGCGAGATCTCGCGCTCGCTGGACCGGCCGCCCATGACGACGCCGACTCGGATCACAGGGGGCCTCGCTTGGTGGTGTGCGCATGGAGGGCGGCCGCGAGTATGCGGTCGATGACGTGGCTGGCGGTCATGCCGGCTTCAGCGGCCTGGTGGAACATGAAGCTGGACGGCGACATGCCGGACGTGGAGTTTGGATCGGTGAAGAGCAGGCGCCCGTCGGCGGTGAGGAAGCCGTCCAGGCGGGCATACCCGCGAAAGCCGAGCGCGAGGAAGAGCCGCTCGGCCTCGGCGCGGATGCGGGCGAGCTGGTCGGGCGGGACGCGCGCGGGGGTGATCTTCTGGGAGCGGCCGGGCATGTACTTGTCGTCATAGGTCATGAAGGGGTTGGTGGAGACGGTCTCGGTCGGGAGGAGCGCCTCGGGATGGGAGCCGCGCGCGTCGGTAGGCTTCTCGAGCACGATGACGGAGAACTCCATCCCGTCCAGGTACTCCTCGACGAGCGCGCGGTCGTCCCAGCGGAAGGCCTCGGCGAGCGCCGGGCCGATGTCCTCGACATCGGCGACGACGGTGACGCCGATGCTGGATCCCTCGCGCGCTGGGAGAACGACGAGCGGCTGGCCGATGGATTCGGCGATGCGCGCGGTGATGGCGTCGGGGTCGCGGGACCACTCGCGCTCTGAGACGACGACCTCGCGGGGGAGGGCAAAGCCGGCCTCGGCCATGACGGTGTGGGCCATGGGCTTGTCGAGCGAGAGCGCGCACCCGAGGACGCCGGAGCCGGTGTACGGGATGTCCAGGAGCTCGAGCGCGCCCTGGATGCACCCGTCGTCGCCGTACTTGCCGTGGAGGGCGACGAACGCGACGTCGACGGCGGCGGGGAGCGCCTCGAAGGGGATGCGCTCGGCGTCGGAGGCGAGGCGGGATTGGATGTCGGCGCAGGTGTTCTGGAGGACGAGCTTCTCGGGCAGGCGCCAGAGGGCGCCGGCGTGGTCCATGAACAGGGGGACGGCCGTGTAGGCGGCGCGGTCGAGGTTGTAGACGACCTGCCGGCCGCTGGCCAGCGAGACCTCGCGCTCGCTCGACCGGCCGCCGAAGATGACGCCGACGCGGGTGGGCTGGTGATCCAAGGGTGGGCGGCTCGCTCGGGTGGCGGGGGGGTGGCGGGGGCGGGTGTAGTGCTGGATACGTAGGCTAGCCTAAGGCAATGCGCTGCGATTATAGTCGGCGTTGGTTGGGTTGGGTTGGGTTGGGTTGGGTTGGGTTGGGGCGGGGATGGCTTCCGTCCGAGCCCTGATGGACCCCGTGGGCGGAGATGTGCCCGGTGGGCTTCGCCGATCGCAGGGCTCGGACTCCAGCCACCCCCACCCCGCCGCGTACGAGGTACAAGGAGTGGCGTTGTGAGCGAGAACGTGCTGGCCAGGATCATGGAGCACAACAACTGGGCCAACGACCAGGTCATCCAGGCCTGTGCTGAGCTCAGCGACGACCAGCTTGATGCGGAGCCGCGGTCCGCCACGCTGGGGAGCATCCGCGGCACGCTGGTGCACCTGGTGGCCGCGCAGCGTGGCTACCTGTCGCTCCTGACGTTGCCGGTGGAGGAGCGGAGCACCGCCCCCCTTGAGTACGCCGAGCTGCGGGAGGCTGCGCGGATCAGCGGCCAGGGGCTTCTGGCGCTGGCGGAAGCCGGCGCGTTCCCGACGGAGCGGCTCCAGACGCGTGACGGGCACATGGTGGAACCCTGGGTGGTCATGGTTCAGGTGATCAACCACGCGACGGAGCATCGCGAGCAGATCAAGAGCATGCTGAGCGCCTTGGGCGTGACGCCGCCGGACGTGGACGGCTGGGACTACGGCTTCGCCACGAACGCGTTGGTGGCGGTCGGGATGTGAGCAGCCGCCCGGGAGCGCGACCCTCGCGTGCCACGACATGGCTCAGCGGCGACCTTGTGCTCTACGCCACCGCCCACTCGCTGGACAGCATCGCCGCCTGCTCCAGCACCGTCTGCGTCGCCTGCTCCTGCTTGTCCGGCGGGTAGCCGTGCCTCTTGAGGATGCGCTTGACCAGGACGCGGAGCTGCGCGCGCACGTTCTCGCGCAGCGTCCAGTCGATGGTGACGTTGTTGCGCACCGTCTCGACCAGCTCGCGCGCGATCAGGCGCAAGGTGTCGTCGCCCAGGATCTTCACGGCGCTGGCGTTGGTCTCCAGGGCATCGTAGAACGCCAGCTCGTCCTCCGTTAGGCCGAGCGCCTCGCCGCGGGCGTTGGCCTCGCGCATCTGCGTCGCCAGTTGGATCAGCTCCGCGATCTCCCTGGCCAGCCCCGTATCCCGCCCCTCGGCCTTCGCGCGCACCGGCTCAAAGTCCACGAACCACGCCTTGGACAGCGCCCGCGCCATCGCTTCCAGCGTCTCGTTCATGCGGCGGTTCAGCTCGATCTTGTCGTCGAGGGTGCCGAGGATGTGGGCGATGGCGCGTTGTTCGGGGAGGGGCGGCGTCGGAATCGGGAGGGACTCAATGAGTGGAATGCGGAGATTACTCACCGCGGAGCCGGTCCCCTCGTTCACAGCGATCTCGTCCTGCACTACCTTGGACTGCAAGGCGTAGAGGAGATATCGCGGCACAGCGCGCTCTCGATTAGGGCGTAGGAGCACCATGCGCTGGCCAAGGCAGCAGCGGAGGTCAGGTGGGACCATGCAGACTTCGCCCATGGGCGCATCTCGAGTGATTACCAGATCGCCCGCCGTCGGAACTGCGCGGCATGTTCGCTCCACGAAGTGCGATTCATCGGTGCAACTTGTTTCAGAGAGGTCAAGCCGGCCGTTACGAATATTCTGACTTCGAAGGACAACGACTCCGCTTGTTGTCCACACCGGCGTTGAATGCGGGCAGTCGACTACAGAGTTGCAGAGTTCCGCGAGTCGGGTCTCACCCCCCATACCCCATCCCCTGCAGCTTCGTCTCAACCGCCGCATCCACCGCCACCGCCCCCCCCCGCAGCTCGCTCCGCGCCGCCTTCAACCGCCGCATCGTATCCTCGAACGGCTTCCCATCGCCCTCCTTCGCGCCCGCGCCGCCGCACCGACCCGTCGTCAGGACGTGGCCGTGCCTGCGCACCGCATTCAACGTCGCGCGCTTGCGGCAACCGGGTTGGTCCGCGTAGGGGCGGGTTTCAAACCCGCCCCCGCCACCCGCCGCCTTCAGGCGCTCGTCGTCCATCGTGAAACCCTTCACGATGTATTCGCGGAGTCGTTCGGTCGCCCACATGCGGAATTGGGTTCCGCGCAGAGATTTGACGCGATAGCCGACGGAGATGATGACGTCGAGGTTGTAGTGGTCGATGCGTCGCTCGACGCGCCGAGTGCCCTCAGTCTGAACCGTCAAGTAATCCTTGACAGTTGCCTCTCGAGTCAACTCTCGTTCGTCGAAGAGGTTCTGGATGTGAAGGCTGATGTTCTGCTTGGTGGTCTGGAACAACTCGACCATGTCGCGCTGGGAGAGCCATACGGTCTCGCCTTCCATTCGGACCCGCAGGCGAGTGCGACCATCCGCAGTCTGATAGAAGAGGAACTCGCTGGACCCCGCCGGCGTCAAGTCATTGCCCATACCCAAGCCCCTGCAGGTTGGCTTCGATCGCCGCATCCAACCGCCCCGCCTCCGCCTGCTGCTCGCGCAGCGTCGCCGTCAGCCGGCGCATCTTCTCCTCGAACGGCTCCCCGTCGTCCTCCTGCGCTGCCGCGCCGACGTACCGGCCCGGCGTCAGCACGTGGCCGTGCTTGCGCACCTCGTCCAGCGTGGCGCTCTTGCAGAAACCAGGTTGGTCCGCGTAAGGGCGGGTTTCAAACCCGCCCCTACCGTCCGCTGACGCGGACGCGGTGGACAACGCGGCCCATATACCGGTCGAGCACCAAGCCGCGGAATATCGGGAACGCACGCAGCGCGCAAATAAATGCACGCGTGCGTTTCCCGTGCGAATCCGTGCAATTGCCGCGCTCATGTCCGCGCTCGCACGTAGCTGACGCCGCGTCCACGCGCTCCCTCGCGGACCAGAAGCCCCTGCTCGACAAGACCGTTCAGCAGGCGGTAAGCTTGTGGGCCGCTGATCCGACACAAGTCCGCCGCGTCCCGCCGCGTGATCCGCCCATGCTTCTCCACGTACTGCAGCACCATCTGCTCCTGCTGCAGCGGCTCGAACCCGCGCTGGCGGATGTAGCCGGCCTTGTCCCCCAACGCCCGGTACGTTGCGGCCGATAGGTGCCACGTCCGCCCCTTCGTCTTGCCGCGGTCCTCGATCAGCCCCGTCTCGACGAGGCTATGTAGCACCGCGCGGGCCTCGCTCTCGGGCTTCTGGATAAGGCTGGCGGCTTCGGTTGTCCCGATGCTGCGCGATTCTGAAAGCGCGTTCAGGATCAGCAGCTCGTCCAGCCGGAGCGCACGTCCTTGCTGCCCTTCCTCGACGATCACGCGGACGAAGTCGAGGTTGGCCTCGCCTCCGGGCACGACCACTACGACCGTCGACGCGTCGCTTCGCGCAAACGACGGCGCCGGCCGACCGTTGCGCAGTTGCTCGTAGAAGATCGTGTCGATCCCCCGAGCCGTGCGCTCCACGATCCCTGCCCGCTTGAAAGCGTCCGCCAAGAGGGGATTGCGCGGACGTGGCGCAGTCACCAACAGGTTGTCAAGCCGCACGCCATCGGGAAACCCCCCGGGGCTGCTGATCTCGATTCGGTCCTCGAACCATTGGAAGTGCACCGCGCCAAGCCGATGGTAGTCCCGGTGGATCAGCGCGTTGGCCAGCGCCTCGCGAAGCCCTCGCTCTGGGTAGTCCGGCACGCCCACCCTCAACATGCCCACCATGAGCTCCCGCTCGCCGTTTCGCACCCGGATGCGGGCTTCGATCTCCTCCATCGCGCGTACGAGCGGCCAGCGGAAGAAGTCGTTGACCCCAACATCGAGCCCGCGAAGCACCTGGAAGGCAACCTCGTGGGTTGGAACCCGGCGGCGAATCGCCTCCTCCTTGCCGAACAGAAGCAGCCCCGCCAGTCTTATCGCACGGACGGTGCCGTTCGACTCGACGACGCTTAGCGCCTTTGCCAACTCGAAGTCGTCCAGATCGAGCAGCGCCTCGTCGCTTCGCCCTCGCCGTTCCCGGACGCTGCGGCGGAAGCGCTCGAACTCCAAGCGGTCGAGGTCGTCCCAGTCAGCCCCGGCGACCACCTGGGACGACGGGTCGAGGAGCCCTCGGTTAGCCTGCATCGACACTAGATCGATCGCGTCCATCGGGATGCATGCCGGGCGGCCGTCGCCTCCGATCGTCCGCCGCAGGAAGGTGCCATCGCTGGTACCTACCGGCTGACGCGCTGGCGGAACCTCGAGCCCGATCACCATCGCTCCATCCACGGAAACGCTATGCACGTTCACGCTCACCGGAGGGCGCGTCCGTCCAGCGCACAACGCCGCCGTCAGGTTTGGATCCCGCTCGCGTGCCCCCGTGATGCGCCCGTCGTCCTCGACGCCAATGATCAGCCACCCGCCATCGGACCCGCCTCGATTCGACAGACACACCACCGCTTCGACCAGCTCTCGGTCGCTGAGCGCATGCTTTGCCTCGCTCTTGAACTCGGTCGCGAGCGTCTCGCCGCCTGCGATCAACGCCTGGATAGCCTTGGGCGTCATTCGCCGGGCTCCCAAAAGCCGAGACCCCGCAGGTTCGCTTCAATCGCCGCGTCCAACCTTTCCCCCTCCGCCTGCTGCTCGCGCAGGGTCGCCGTCAGCCGCCGCATCTTCTCCTCGAACGGCTCCCCGTCGTCCTCCTGCGCCTCCGCGCCGACATACCGGCCCGGCGTCAGGACGTGGCCGTGCTTGCGCACCTCGTCCAGGGTGGCACTCTTGCAGAAGCCCGCCACGCCTGTGGGCGCAAGGTGGTGGACGATGTGCTGCACCCAGGCGAAGTTGGCGTTGCCGGCGGGCGGCACGCCGTAGCGCCAGCGCTTGTCGTCCCGCAGGCGCTCGCCGCCCCAGTCGCTCACGTTGAACGGCGGGTTGGCCAGGACGAAGTCGGCCTTCAAGTCGGGGTGGCGGTCGCTGTGGAACGTGTCGCCGTGGGCGATCTGGCCGTCGATGCCGCGGATGGCCAGGTTCATCTTGGCCAGCCGCCAGGTGGTGTAGTTCGACTCCTGGCCGTAGATCGAGATGTCGGGCGCGACGCCCGACAATGCCCTGCCGCCCTTGCCGCCGTTGCTGCTCCCTCCGCTACCCCCTCCGTTGCCGTTCCCATTACCCGTAGCATGCGCGCGGATGAACTCGATCGACTGCACGAACATCCCCGACGAGCCGCAGCACGGGTCGTACACCCGGCCCCGATACGGCTCGATCATCTCGACCAGCAGCTTGACCACGCTGCGCGGCGTGTAGAACTCGCCGCCCTTCCTCCCCTCGGCGCTGGCGAACTGCGTCAGGAAGTACTCGTAGACCCGGCCGAGCTCGTCCTTGGCGCGGCTCGCCTCGTCGCCCACGCGGATGTTGCTGATCAGGTCGATCACCTGGCCCAGGCGCTCCTTGTCCAGCGCCTGGCGGGCGTAGTCCATCGGCAGCACGTCCTTGAGCGCTGGGTTGTCGCGCTCGATCCCCGCCATGGCGTCGTCGAGCAGCACGCCGACGGTCGGCTGCTTGGCGTGCGCCGCCAAGCGTGCCCAGCGCGCTTCGGGCGGCACCCAGAAGATGCTCAGGGCGCGATACTCGTCCGGATCCTCGGGGTCGGCGCCGCTCGCCTGCTCGGCGGTGAGCCTGGCGTGCTGCTCCTCGAAAGCGTCGGAGATGTACTTCAGGAAGATGAGGCCGAGCACCACATGCTTGTACTCGGCGGCGTCCATGCTGCCGCGCAGCGCATCGGCCATCGCCCAGAGCTTGGCCTCGTAGCCTACCGTGGCGCCGCCCGTCGCGGTGGCGGCTGCGCGTTTCGGCTTAGGCAACGGGCACCTCGTCGTGGGTCATGGGCGCGCTTCGGGAACCGTCGCGCGACGGGATGGCTCACGGGTCGCGGCGCAGCATAATGCGTTCGCCGCCCGTGCGCCAGCCGCCGCCGCCAAACCTAGTAACATGTCTCGTCAAACCGTAGTGTGCCTTTTGCCAAAACATAGGTAGTAATCTCTCCAACATGGCATGTGGGTTTGGCGCAAGGCTATAGAGGGGTTTCCGGAGGGGCTCTGCCGGCCGATAGGCGTCCCGCGTTGCGCAGGCTATCGTTGCGCCCCGCCCCCCTGCCCAGGAGCCCCCGCCATGTCCCAGCATCCATGGTTCCTCGACCGCGCCTACGCCGTCCAGCAGCCGCTCAGCGCGCGCTTCATGCCGCGCGTCCAGCCGCTGCTCGAGTCCTCGACGGTCGACTTCGGCCGCCTGGCGCACCTGCAGACGGCCCAGTCTGCTGAGCCCGATCCGCTCACGCTGGAGCTGCTGGCGGCGCGCACGCCGTACATGTCCCAGGCACGCATCGCCGACGGCGTGGCCGCCACGGTGGAGGCCGGGCTCCTGGCCGCCGTGCCGGGCGGCTACCGCCTCACCGACGCCGGCCGCGCGATCACCGATGGCGTCGCCCACGCCGTGGCCGAAGGCACGGCGCAGCCGCCGGCCGTCGCCCTGGAGCGGCTCGAGCGCCTGGACGCGCTCCTGGCGCGCCAAGTCGACGCCTGCTCGGCCGTCGTCGCCCACGACGCCGTGTGCCTCCAGGGCAGCCGGACATTTGATCCCGGCCCCGACGCGCCCGTCCTGTCGCGCATCCGCCGCCACATCAACGACCTCGTCGCCTTCCGCGACGACGCCCATATGGCCGCCTGGCGCCCGCTCGGCCTGCCCGGGCACGCATGGGAGGCGTTCAGCCACGTCTGGGGCGAGAACGTCTTTGGCGACGCCGTGGCCACGCCCGAGGCGCTGGCCGATAAGCTCGGCGGGTTCCGCGGCTACGATGCCGACGGCTACCGTGCGGCCCTGCGCCTGGCGACCGATCGTGGCTGGCTCGCCGAGGCCGACGGGGCGTTCAGCGTCACCGACGAGGGCCGGCGCGTTCGCCAGGTGGCCGAGGTCGAGACCGATCGGCACTACTTCGCGCCGTGGCGCCTGTCGGACGACGAAGCCGCGGAGCTCGAAGGGCTCCTGGAAGAGGTGGCAACCCAACTCGCGGCGGAGGCCGAGACCGCGCTCGCCTCGGCATAGTCCACAGCACCGCGCGCCAATCGCCGCCGCCCGCGACGCTCCGTTAGTCGCGCTGCCCGACCGGCAGGTAGATCTGGCCTATCCCCAGCCATAGGCGGCGCACCCAGACGTGGTCGCCGTCGTCGAAGCGGGCGACGAGCTCGACGGACTTTCCCCACTGGGCAACCTGGCCTCTCGGCTTCTCGATCGTCGCCGTTCGGGTGATCGACGTTCCGACGGCCAGAACGACCGGCGCCCCGAGGCTCGATGCGTGGAACTGCTGGCCGTCGATGCGCCCTTCCAGGGTCACCGTGATCGGCGGGGATTCGACGGCCCCGCGGTTGGACAGCAGCGCTTCCACCGCCACGCGCTCGCCCGGCATGACGGACGCCCGATCCGCCGTCAGCGCGTAGTCCATGGCCCCGTTGACCACCCGGACCGCGCCCCAGCTGCCGTCCTCGGCCTGGCCGACCACCTCGATCTGGACGCCGAACTGGGCGTTGGCATCCCCGGGGTTGCCCGTTCCCAGCACATGGCCGCCCGCGTAGCTCTCCCCATACCAGCCCTCGGCCGGCGCGCCGCCTGCGTCGACGACGCGGGTGGAGTAGCGCATGCCGTCGCGGGCTGGCAGGACCACGCTGCCGTCGGCATCCCAAGGCGCCAGCGCGCCGCCCGGGTCCACGCGCAGGCCCGGAGCGTAGCCCAGGGCGTCGTCGAAGCGCGAGAGGCCTGGCCGGCCGGCGATGGTGTCGGTGGCGGTGACGGCCTTGGTGGCCGGGTCGCGCCATTCCAGCGTGAAGTCGGGCTGGCGCGTGCCCGGGAGCGTCAGCGCCGCGTCCAGGCTCTGCAGGCCGCCGCCGAACGGGCCGCCGCTCGGGCGCTCCACCGGCGGGAAGTTCGGGTCGACCACCAGGAGGCCGTACTTGGCGCCCCAGCTGGGCGGGTCGGCCATCTGCGGGTTCAGGGCGCCCGAGAAGGGGTACTTCAGGTTGCGGTACATCACCACGGCGCCCGGCAGGTTGGCGGGCACGCGGTCGACCCGCCACTCGTCCGCGTCGTGGTAGCTGGTCTGGTAGGCGCCCAGCAGCGAGCGGTCCCAGCCCTCGGCGTTGCGCCACTCCACCAGGTAGTGCTGCGGGTGGTTCAGGGTGTAGGGGGTGGCGACCCAGCCGGCGTTGGCCCAGGCGCCCAGGCCCGAGGCGAAGTCGTCGATGGGGAAGCGCAGGTCCTGGCCGAGCTCCGCGATGTGCAGCGCGACGTCGTCCAGCCAGACGCCCGTTCCCGGCCCGCCGCGATAGGTGATGTAGCGCAGGCGCAAGGGGAGGCTCTGGCCGCGCCAGGCCGAGAGGTCGAAGCGCAGCGTGCTCGGCCCCAAGCCCGGGCCCGTGAGGCCCCAGCCGTCGTTGAGGCCGAAAGGGTTCTCGTCGCTGAAATGGCCATCCAGGTCGGGCAGGCTCTGGTACTCGCCGTCGCCGTCCGGATCGACCTCGACGAAGAAGTAGCCCCAGTAGCGCGGGATGTTCCAGACGGCTGCCAGATGCAGGGCCAGGCTATCGCCCGCCGGCAGGCGGTCCAGGTCGACGGACCGATCGAGCGTCTTGGTCTCGCCCGAGCCGGCGCCCGTGTAGGCCCCGCCCCCCTCGCCGGCCGGGTTGGGCACCGCCTCCACCTGGATCGGCAGCTCGACCCGCAGCCCCTCGTGGATGGTCTGGCCGAATAAGGGGCTGTCCGAGTCGTCCACCAGGCCGCCGGCCGGGCTGCCGGCCTGCCCGAGCACGATCGTCTGGGCGGTGGTGGTGTGGCTCAGCACCGCCACCGGGTCGGCCCAGCCGCACGGCTGCCCGCCGCAGTCGGCCGTCATGCGGAACCACAGCGGCATGTTGACCGGCCGGACGCCGCCCAGCTCGCCGCCCCAGATGCCGGATGACATGGGCGCCCACCAGCCTACCGAGTTGGCGCTGTCGTTGGTGTACAGGTCGGGGAAGCCGAAGTAGCTGTGGCCGAACTCCTCGATCAGCACGCCGATGTCGCTGTCCTCGGGCATGAGGGTGAAGGCGCCCAGGCGGATGTCGTCCGCGGGGTCATTGGGCGTGCCGCCGTCGTGGACCACGTAGCCGTCGGGGTACGCCTCGTAGCCCCTGACGTCGGACGAGCGCGACCAGATCGATGCCTCGCCCTCGCTGCCGCCACCGTACTCCTGGCCGCGGCCGGCGTGCATCACCCATAGGCCGTCGACGAAGCCGTCGCCGTCGGTGTCCAGGCGCTGCCAGAAGGCGTGCTCGGCGTAGGCCGGGCCCATGGTCTTGAGCTTCTCGGCCGCGGCCACCGTCATCTCGGCCAGCGAGCCCAGCTGCTCGTCGGGGATGGCCCGCGGGGTGACCTTGGGAATGCACTGGTCGAGGCCGTACCGGGCCTCGGGATGATCCAGCGCCACCCAGGGCGCCACCGTGCCGGTGATGACCACGTTGCCGTCCGACTGGTCGCGGAAGTAGCTCTCGACCGTGAGGCCCGAGATGTCGACGCCGGCGCCGCCACCCACGTTGGGGTCACCGGCGCGAATGGGCTCGGTGTAGCCTTGTTGGCCGAAGATCAGCCGGGCGTAGTCGGCTGGCTCGGTCGATGGGTAGTAGACGGTCTGGTTGTCGATGGTGGCCGCCGGGCTGCCGCCGGGATAGGGGATGGCGCCGTGGAGCGGGCCGGTGAAGCGCGCGGTGACCGTGACGCACTGGCTCAGGTCGGGCGTATGCACCTGGTAGTCGAGCGTGGCGCTTCCGGCGTACTCGATGGGCAGCACCAGGATGGTGGCGGTGACGGGCACCGAGCCCTGGGCGCTGGGCCGCGCCAGGCCAGCGAGCTCGCTGGCACCAAGTCGGGCCTCGGCGGAGCGGGCATCCGGCCCCGGCGGAAGCGCGACCTGGATGGACTCCCCTTCAGGGCCGACGCGGATCTCGTTCACGCCGTTGGGCCACGGAGCTACGCCGCCGTCGGCGGGCGGGCGAAAGCGCGCGGGCGAGCGTGTCAGGAAGTCGGCGCGCGGGCTGGAGCTCGGCGCCGCCACCTCGCGCGACTCGGGCGCCAAGGCCACCAGCGACAGCACGACCAGCACCAGGCCGAGCAGCGCGGCGACGAGGACTCGGATGCGTGTGGCCATGTGCCATCCTCCATGAGGGTCCGCAGGTCGCGGGATGCGGCGCGGCATGGTGCCACGCTCGGGGCGGGTTTCAAACCCGCCCCTACACATCGCGCGCGGCGGGTGGAATACTCCGTGCGTCCACCCGTCGGCCCGACCAGGCAGTGAGGCGCCCATGACATCGCGACCCGTCACTTGGGGGATCGCCGTGTTGGCGGCGCTGGTCCAGCTCGCGCCGCTGCACGACGCAGCCCGCCGGCTCCCCTCGCCGCCTCGTCGCTCGGTAGCCGCCCAAACCCTCGGCAACCCTCTCTACCTCCCGGCCCTCGCCAACGACGCCCTGATCGGCGACCTCCGCGCCCAGTCCGGCGTGCGGCTCACCGATCGGCCTGGCGACTGCTGGGAGCCCCATCTCTCTCCGTCCGGGAGTTTGCTCGTCTACCTGGCGCGGCCGAGCACCGAGTCCGTCGAGCTGCGGCTCCTCGAGATCGACGCGCAATCCAGCGAGCCCGACCAACCCGTTCCGCCCCACGCCCGGAACGACCGCGCCGTCGATGTCGGAGCGCGCTTCCAAGACCTCGACCTGCCCACGTTCTCGTCGGACGGGCGCTACCTCGTGTTTGCCGGCTTCGCCGAAGAGCAATGGGATGTCTTTCGGCTGCCCATCGAGGATGGCGAGCCCGCCGACCCGTCGCGCCTCGAGAACCTGACGGCCACGCCGGACCTCGACGAGGGGCGGCCCGCCCTATCGCCCGACGGGCGGCGGCTCGCCTACGACTTCCATCGCGGCGCCGACAACGACGACATTGCCGTCCTGGACCTCCTCACCCGCAAACAAACCCGCCTGACCCAGCACCCCGCGGTCGATCGCCTGCCCGCGTTTGCGCCCGACGGGCGGACCCTGTACTTCCGCAGCGAGCGGACCGGCCAGAGCCAGATCCACCGCGTGGCCGTGGACGGGGGCGTGGCCGAGCGGGTGTCGTTCTACCCGGCCAACGACGGCTACGCTACCGTGGCGCCCGACGCGCGGACCGTGCTGTTCGAGTCCGATCGGGGCGGCCTCAACGGCATCTACCTCATGGACTCGACCGGCCGCAACCGCCGCGCGCTGCTGGCGGCCGCGGATGCCCGCTTTACCACCCCCCGCTACGGCGCGGACGGGCGCACCATCGTGTTCAGCGCGGCCTTTGGCGACGAAGGGTTGGCCATTCACCTCGTGACCCTGCCGTCACGTTAGCGTCGGCCAGGCAGGCTAACCGTCGCTTCATCCGTCGGTCGAGCGTGGGAAAGTCGACGGTCGCGCGTCCAGCAAGCGCGCGCGGGGGCACGTACGATGACCCCGCGTTTTCTCCTCCTTGCGAGCTGCGAGCCGGGCGTGTCAGGTCCCCCCCTGCGCCCGGCTCGCCTCCTTTAACCCCGACGCAGCCTAGCCCCGTCTCGGCAGCCGCTTCTTCAGCGTTTGCGCCAGGCTGCGCGCCGCGCGCTTGGAGTCCGCCAGGAGCTGGCGTGCCTCGTCCCTGGGTAGGGCGCGGCCCTCCGTGGCCCACATCCAGGCGGCGGCGCCGATGAGGCGGGTGCCGGCGTAGGCGACGGCCACCTTGGGCACGATGCCGATCACCGGCACCAGGCCGACCAGCGTGCGCGCGGCCTGGCGGAAGACCAGCCCGCCGCCCAGCACGCTGAACAGCTCGCCCAGCACGTCGCGCGCCGCGCCCGACTTGCCCGCGGCCAGCGCGATGCGGTAGGCCATGACCAGCTGGTTCTTGGTCAGCACCACGACGTCGGCAACGACCAGCGGGACGTTGATGCCCGGGATGACCTCGGCCGCGCCCGTGGTGACCGCGTACCAGGCGTTGGCCTGGGCCACCTCCTCGACGAGCAGCTTGACGATGGGCTCGCGGAAGAACGGGAGGCGGCGTGCCAGCGCGATGGCCGCGTCGGGCGAGTCCTGGACCTCGGCCATGGCGCCCGCCAGGCTGCTCCTCAGCTCGGCAGGGGCTGGATGGCTCGGGAGCACGACGCGCGCCGCTTCGCCGTCGCGCGGGAGGTCGGCGCCGTGCGTGCGCGTTGCGGCGTCGTCCAGCACCAGCGCGACCACGTGGGCGCCGGCGGCGGCCAGGCGGCGGACGGCGTCGCGCTCGTCCAGGGTGGGCCGCGCGGCCGCGGTCACCACCACGGCCCAGGCGGGCACGTCGCGCGGCGTGGGCGGCAGCGGGTCCGGTGCGAGCGGGACCGGGAGCACGGTCACCCAGGGGTGGATGCCGGCCTGGTTGGGCGCGCCGCCGATGGTCTCCGCGATCCGCTGCGCCTCGTCGCGCTGGCCGGCGACGACCAGCGCGAACGGCGCGTCGGCGCGCTCGCGGACGTCGCCCAGGTCCAGCTCGCGGATGATGTTCCAGACGCTGAACGGGCCGCCGAACGGCATGGGGTGCTCCTTGGTGGCCGCGCGCCGGCTGCCCGGCGGGCAGCCAACTATACCCGCCCCACGCCTGAGGCGTCCGGTCGCGCCCCTTCGACCGCTCGGCTGCCCGCGGCTATACTGGCCGCCCGCCCCGGAGCACGAGCACCGCCATGACCGCCCAGGCCCTCTACCGCCGCTGGCGCCCGCAGACGTTCGACGACGTCGTGGGCCAGGCGCCCATCACGCGCACCCTGAAGAACGCCGTCCGCACGGATCGGCTCGCCCACGCCTACCTGTTCACCGGCGTGCGCGGCACGGGCAAGACCTCGGTGGCGCGCATCCTGGCCAAGGCCGTCAACTGCACCGGCGCCGGCGACGGCACCCCGCCGCCGTGCAACGCGTGCGCCATCTGCCGCTCGATCACGGACGGCACCTCGCTCGACCTCGTCGAGATCGACGCCGCCTCCAACACCGGCGTGGACGACGTGCGCGACCTGCGCGAGAAGATCGGGTTCGCGCCCAACGAGGCGCGCTACAAGGTCTACATCGTCGACGAGGTGCACATGCTCTCGACGGCGGCCTTCAACGCGCTGCTCAAGACCTTGGAGGAGCCCCCGCCGCACGCCCTGTTCATCCTGGCCACCACCGAGCCCCATAAGATCCCGGAGACCATCGTCTCCCGCTGCCAGCGCCACGACTTCCGGCGCGTGTCGGTGGCCGACGTGGCCGAGAAGCTGGCCCGCATCTGCGCCGCCGAGGGCGTCGATGCCGACCCGGCGGCGCTCGAGCACCTGGCGCGTGCGGCCACCGGGTCGCTGCGCGACGCCGAGAGCCTGCTCGACCAGGTCATCGCCACAGGCGAGCGCCTCAGCATCGAGCTGGTGCGCCAGACGTTGGGCACGTCCGACGCGGCCGCGGTCGACGGGATCGTCGACGCGTTGGCGGCGCGGGATGCCGGCAGTGGCCTCCGGCACATCGCCGACGCGCTGGATGCCGGCGCCGACCCGCGCCAGCTGCGCGCGCAGCTGCTCGACCACCTCCGGTCGCTCCTGCACCTGTCCACCGGCCTCGCCGAGCGGCTGCTCGACGAGCCCGAGGACCGGCTGGCAACGTTCAAGGCACAGGCGGCCCGGCTGACCGTCGAGCGCTTGGTGACGGCGCTCCACGCGTTCCACGACGCCCGGCCGACCGCGGACCGCGCGCAGCCTGGGCTGCCGCTCGAGCTGGCGGTGGTCGAGACCATCCTGGCCTTCGACCAGCCCGGTAGGCGATCGACGTCGGTCGGGGCGGACCCCCTGCGCGCGGCCGAACGGCCAGGCGCTGCCGGCGGGCATGCGGCGCGAGCCTCGACGCCCGTACGGGCGGCCGAACCCCACGCGCAGGGCGCTCCGGCCTCGCGCGGCGGGGCTGGCAGCACCCGGGCCGACGCGTCGGCCCCAGAGCGGCGGGCGCCGATGACCAACGCCGTGCACATCGCCGGCGACGAGGGCGAAGCGTTCGTTGGAGCGGACGCCGCGCCGCCCAGCATCGCTGGCCGCTCGGCCGCAGGTCAGGGCCCGGCGGCAGATCACGACGCGACGGGACCGGCAGCTGGCGGCGCGGCAGCGCGGCTTGCCGCGCTCCAGGCGGCGTGGCCCAGGATCGTCGCGGCGGTGGCGGCGCGCGACCGGAACACGGCCGCGCTGCTCAAGGACTGCCGGCCCATCGACGCGGACGCGGACGGCGTCACGCTGGGGTTCTTCTTCGAGTTTCACGCCCGCCGCGCCTCCGAAGGGCCGCGGGCGGCGCAGATCGCGGACGCCATCGCCGACGCGACCGGCCACCGGCCGGTCGTCCGGATCGCCGTGGCGCCGGCGAGCCCGGCGGAGAACGCCGCCCGGCCGCGCAGCAAGACCGATCAGGCCAAGACCGACCCCGTGGTCCGCCACGCGGTCGAGGAGTTGGGCGCCCGCATCGGCGGGATCCACGCCAAGCCGGACGACGCTTAGCGCGCTTCGGCAACCAGGGAGGAACGCATGCCAAAGGGATCGCGGGGCCGAGGGGGCCCGCCCATGGGCGGCCAGCCGGGCGGCAACATGATGCAGCAGATGAAGCAGCTCCAGGAGATGCAGGCCAAGATGATGGCCGAGCAGAACGCCCTCGGCGACGAGTCGCTGGACGTGTCGGTCGGCGGCGGGATGGTCACGGTCACCATGACCGGCCACCAGAAGCTGACCGCCATCGCCATCAAGCCGCAGCTCCTGTCGCCCGACGAGGCGGAGATGCTGGGCGACCTGATCATCGCGGCGGTGAACCAGGCTGTGGAGCAGACGCAGCAGATGGCCGCGGACCGCATGGGGTCCATCACCCAGGGCCTGGGGCTGCCGCCCGGGCTGGGCTTCTAGCATGGCTGGGGCGCTCCCGCGCCCGGTCGCCCGCCTGATCGACGAGCTCGGCCGGCTGCCCGGCATCGGGCCCAAGACCGCATCGCGGCTGGCGTTCCACCTGCTGCGCGTCGCCAACGAGCAGGCGCTGGCGCTGTCCGACGCGCTGCGCGAGCTGGCGGAGGGCGTCGTCTACTGCCAGCGCTGCTACAACATCGCCGAGCGCAGCCCGTGCGCCATCTGCGACGACCCGGCGCGGGACGCCGCGCTGGTGTGCGTCGTCGAGGAGCCGCTGGACGTGTTGGCCATCGAGCGGACGGGCGAGTACCGCGGCCTCTACCACGTGCTCCACGGCGCCATCTCGCCCGTCGACGGCATCGGTCCGACGGACCTGCGCATACAGGAGCTGCTGGAGCGGCTGGGCGGCGGCATCCGCGAGATCATCCTGGCCACCAACCCCTCGCTGGAGGGCGACGCCACGGCCATGTACATCGAGCGGAGCATCCGGGCGCGGCAGCGCGGTGATGCGGCGGGCGCGGAGCTCGGACAACCGCCCCTGCGGCTGACGCGCCTGGCGCGCGGGCTGCCCATGGGCGGCGACATCGAGTACGCCGACGAGGTGACGCTGGCGCGCGCGGTCGAGGGGCGCAGCGAGATCGGTTAGGGGATCGTCCCTTGGATCCATTCGCGCAATCGACGTGTGTGCGCATAATCGACGCTCGATCCTGAGCCTCGAGCGCTGCGCCTGGACGCCCGGGTTGGTCACGCCGGCCTCGAGGGCGGCGTCACACGTCAGAACGGTCACTCTGCCCGGCGGTCGAACCGTCGCGGCCGACGCTTGGTAGGAGGACACCCGATGCGCGCTCGTTCCGTACTTCCGTGGCTCGTCGTCGCCGTCACCGCGGCGGCCTGGCGGTTGCCCGCCGCGCCGGCGGACGCCGCGCCCGGGTTCCTGCCTGGACCCGTCGGTCCGCGTTCAGTGAGCGCGCTGGTGACCCTGGACGGCCCGAGCGTCTTCGACCTCTACGAGCGTGCCGCGGGCCTTGCCCCGACGGCTGAGGAGACGGTGGCACGCGCGGCGGAGCAGCACGAGGTCCTGCGCCTGGCCGAGTCGGCGGTGATCGACCGGCAGGCGCCGGTGGTGGAAGCGGCGCGGCGTTTGGGCATCGATGTCATCAGCCGGTACAGCACGGTGGCGAACGGCCTGCTGGTCCACGCCACGTCGGCACAGCTAGAGGCGCTCGGCCGCGTGCCGGGCGTGGCCGCCATCGAGCCGGCGCCGATGGTCAAGCCGGAGCTCAAGAACAGCGTGCCGTACATCGGCGCCGACGCCCTGGCCGCCGCGCTCGGCTTCGACGGCGAGGGCACGGTGGTCGCGGTCATCGACACCGGGGTGGACTACACGCACCAGCACTTGGGCGGACCGGGCACCGTCCCGGCCTTTACGGCGGCCAACGCCGCCGGGATGACCGAGACCATCACCGACACGTGGGAGGGCGTGCCGCTCTTCCCCAACGACAAGGTGATCGGCGGCTACGATTTCGTCGGCCCCAACTACAACCCGTACCACACGTGCCCGCCCAACGTCCCGCCGCCGGGCTGCTCCAGCACCCCCAACCCGGACCCCGACCCGCTGGACGGCGGCTCGCACGGCACGCACGTCAGCGGCATCGTGGCCGGCATGGACACGCCGACGCTGGGGCACGGCGTGGCGCCGGCCGCCAAGCTGGTTGGGCTCAAGATCTACGGGACCAACGGGGGCGACGAGGCCGCCGACGTCCTGGTCGACGCCATCGAGTGGTGCGCGCGCGTGAACCTGGGCCTGGAGACGCGCGGGACGCTGCCGCCGCGGGTTGACGCCATCAACATCAGCCTGGGCGAGGGCCACGCGCAGGGCAGCCGGCTGTTCGACGAGGCCGTCTCGCGGGCGGTGGACGCCGGCATCATCGTCGTCGCGTCGGCCGGCAACGCCGGCAACCGGCCGTGGGTGCTCGGCGCGCCGTCGGCCAGCCCGCGTCTGCTCAGCGTGGCCAGCGGCGTGCCGCCGCAGCAGAGCCTCTCGGTCATCACGCGCCAAGAAGGCGTGGACACGGAGCACGCGGCCATCGAGAGCGGCATCGCGCGGCCGCTCTCCGCGGCGGGCGCCATCGACGCCGAGCTCCGCTGGTTCGGCAGCGGCTGCAACGACAGCCCGGTGTTCCAGGACGTCGACGAGATGATCGCCCTGATCGAGCGCGGCGATTGCGTGTTTGCGGAGAAGATCCTGAACGCCCAGAACCAGGGCGCCTTGGCGGTCTTGATGTTCACCAACGCCATGGCCAAGAACGCCATGGGCGGCAGCGGCACCGGGATCGAGATCCCGGCGGTCATGATCGACCGCCTCCCGGGCGTCGCGCTCACGACCACGCTCTCCAGCGGCATCACCGTCACCGCCCGCATCGACCCGGCCCTGTCGCGCATCGACTACGACGTGGCCGACGCGGCCTCGGGCTTCACGTCGCGCGGGCCGAGCAAGAACGGCGCGCTGAAGCCCGACATCACCGGGCCGGGCTCGGGCATCGTGTCCACGGCCAAGGGCAGCGGCACCAGCGGCGCCAACTTCAGCGGCACGTCGATGTCCGGCCCGCACTTGGCGGGGGCCGCGGCGGTCATGCAGCACCGCAACCGCGCCGAGAACCTGGGCCTGGGCGCCGACGACCTGGCCGCGCTGCTCATGAACTACGCGCGCCCGGTGGTCTTCGAGGGCGGCAACCGCGCCAACCTGTCGGCCATCACGCGCCAGGGCGCGGGCATGGTCGACCTCGTGCGCGCGGGCAAGGGCCAGCTGCTGGTGCGGGCGGGCGATATCGCCAGCGAGAACGTCGGGGCGCTGGCGTTCTACGCACCGGCCTCGACCTCTCGCGCCATGGCCGTCACCAACCTCTCCGATGCGCCGATTGCGTTTGCCGTCTCCGCGCGCTCGCAGTTCCCGGACGACAACGGCCGCGGGATGACGGTCGGGGTGCCGGAGGCGCCGGTCACCGTGCCGGCCAAGGGCACGGTTCCCGTGCAGGTGGACTACGTGTTCGATCCGACGCAGCTGCGCGAGTGGCCGCTCCTCGGCCCGGGCGGCGGCGACGTCAACGCGGTGCAGCAGGTCGAGCTGGACGGCTACATCACGCTCCAGCCGCTGGGCGCAGACGGCGCGCCCGACCCGGAGGCCCTCGCGCCATCCGTGCCGTATTACGTGCTGGCGCGCCCGGCCTCGGACATCAAGTCGCGCGTCGTCTCTGGGGCCGACGGCGCGGAGGGCGCTGTGCTGCACGTCGCCAACGTCGGGGGGCTAGCGGGCCGCGCCGAGGGCTACCTGGTGCCGTGGTTGGCGGACGGCAACGCGCCCGAGGACCCGGACGAGGCCGACGTGGCCTTCGAGCTGGACCTGCGCCGCGTCGGCGTCCGCCTCGAGCCGGCCGCGACGGTGAGCGACACCACCCGGCTGAGCTTTGCCGTGGCCACGTGGGAGACGGCCGCCATCCCGCAGGTGACCAACGTCGAGATCTACCTGGACACCGACGGCGACGGCGGCGCGGACTTCAGGGTGCGCGATGCGTCCACCGGCGATACGATGCAGACGCGCGTGGCAGCTTGGAGCGTCATCTCGGGGACCATCGCCGGCCCCGAGTCGGCCGAGGGCACCGGCCACGTGACCGACGTCCACACGCGCGTCCGCCAGCTGAGCATCCCGCTCTCCGCGCTGGGCGAGGATCCGCCGACGGCGTTCGACTTCTGGGTGGTGCACCGCGGCCTCAACGAGGACTGGGCGCCGTTCACGCCCAGCACCGACGCTGCCCCGGACGGCGCCGACCACGGCGTTGGACCGCGCTACCGCTTCGACCCCGCCGAGGCCATGTGGCTCCCGCGCGCCTGGTCGATGCACCTCGACCAGGGCGCCTCGATCGACGCGCCGCTGGAGAGCGCGGGCGGCGAGCGAGCGGCGGACCTCTTGATGATCTACCCCAGCAACTCCTTCCTACACTACGTCGGTTCGCAGCTCGAGATCGTGCCGCTGCCGTCGCGTGGCGGCACGATCTACCTGCCGGAGCTGAAGCGGGAGTAGTCCGAGACCCGGGGTGTCCCACGTGTCGGTCCGCCGTCGGTCGGTGGCGGAGGCGGAGCGACACGTGGGCGGCCGGATGACGCCTTGATGCGCGACGTCCTGCGCGCTCCAGCATTCCGCCGCCTCTGGCTGGTCCACGCGCTGTCGCTGGTCGGCGGCGTGCTGCTGGACGTCGGCCTCATGGTGCTGGTCTACCAGCGCTCGGGCTCCGCGCTCCAGGCCATGGGCGTGACGCTGGCGATGGTGCTGCCACGGGTGCTGTTCGGCCCGGTGGCCGGTGCCCTGGCCGACCACCTACCGCGGCCGCAGGTTCTGCGCGGGGTCGACCTGCTGCGGGCCGCGCTCTGCGCCGTCGCGGTGTTGGTGGTGAGCGGCGGTGCGCCGCTGTGGGCCATCTACGCGCTGGTCGTCGTGCTGTCCTCGGCGCAGGCGCTGCACGAGCCCGCACGGATGGCCCTGGTGCCCAAGCTGGCGCCCGAAGGCCGGCTGGTGGCGGTCAACGGCCTGATCACGTCGACCACGCAGGCCGCGTATGCGCTCAGCCACGGCGTCGGCGCGCTGCTGGTCCTGCGCGCCGGGATCGCGGGCTCGGCCGGGCTGGCGGCAGTGGCGTTTGCCGCGTCGGCGGCGCTGGCTTGGGGGCTGCGGGAGCCCGGGGGAGCCGGGGAAGCGTCGCTGGAGGGCGGCGCTGGCGACGTGTCGCGCAGCAGCGAGGCCGGCGCTCCCACGATGGGCGCCGCGAACGGCGTCGTCCCGCCCTCCGGTACCATCCTCGCCCGCGCAGCCGGCGCCGTCACGGGCACGTGGCAGAGCGCCGGCGACGGCCTCCAGCTGGTGCGCCGCGACCCGCTGGTGCGGGCGCTGGTCACCATGGAGTGGCTGGAGTGGATCCCGCACGGCCTCTGGACGCCCGCGCTGATGCTGGCGTTCACCACGCGCGACCTGGGCGCGAGCGCGGCGTGGTGGGGGGCTCAGGAGTCGTCGTTCGGGATCGGGATGCTCGCCGGCGCGCTGGCGGCCACGGCCATGAGCGCGCGGCTGGGCGCGCACGCCGGGCGGGTGATCATCGGCAACGCAGTGCTGTTCGGGGTGCTCACGCTGGCGTACGCTGCCAGCCCGAACGTGCTCGCCGCCGTCGCCCTCTGCTTTGCCTTCGGCCCGACCGGCGCCATGCGCGACGTGGCGCAGGACGCGCTTCTCCAACAGGCCGTGCCGGACCGCTACCTCGGCCGGGTCTACGCGCTGCGTACGATGGGCGCGGGGCTGGCGTACGCCGTGGCGGCCCCGGCGTTCGCGCTGGCGGCGGATCACGTGCCGGTGCGCTGGGTCTACGCGGCGGGGGCGGCGCTGTACCTGGCCGCGGGGCTGTACGCGCTGAGCCGGAAGGCGCTGCGGGGGGCGCGGGTGGCGTAGGGCTGGCGGCTGGCGCGACGTGCCGCTGCTTGAGCGGCGGAGCGAGTGCGTCGGCGCGTGATTGTTCGGGCCGTTCGCCAAGACTAGAATGCCGTCTCTGTCCCTGTAGGAGGGCGCGTTGCCGACAAGGGAGCAGAACGAGCGGCGCTTCCCGATCTGGAAGGTGCTGTCGGACGGTGGTCGGCGTTACACGCGCGTCATCCCCGGACGGGCAGGCGGCCACGCCCGGTATGTCAAGCTGGTCGACCGGGACGAGATCACGCTGCGCTTCGTGCAGGAGATCTACGACGTGGAGGGTCGACTGATCGGCGTGCACCAGAAGTACCCGACCGATACGGGGCATCGTTTGGTCTTGGGAGGTGACGATGATCCACCAGGTTATTGACCGTTCGATGGTCGTCCAGAAGATCTTGGATCACCTCAACGGTCAGTTGTCCGACCGTCAGTTGGTGGCTTGGGCGGAAGACGCCATGTTGGCATTGAGCGAGAGCGAGACGACGCAACCCCACGAGGGCGTGCTCCTCGACGTCGTCGGATTCCTCGGCGCGGCGGACAGTCCCGGGTTTCCCCTGACGTGGTCCGTGCTCGCCGACCACCTCGAGAGGCTTGGCGTTCGCGTTCGCGTGGTTCTCGACGACGTGGCGTAGTCAACGCAGCATCCGCGCAGTGGCTCGGCCAACGCCTTCACCCGTCGACAAGGCCTTCGCCTACATCACCGCGGGCGACCGGCTGCTGGTCTTCGAGCACGTTGACCACCCCGATGCCGGCGTCCAGGTGCCCGCGGGCACCGTCCGCCCCGGCGAGTCCCCGGCGGATGCCGCGAGCCGCGAGGCGCGCGAGGAGACAGGGCTGGCGCGCCTCGGTGCGCCTCGCCTGCTCGGCATCGCCGAGTTCGACGCGCGGCCCTTCGGCAAGGACGAGCTGCACCGGCGGCACGTCTTCCACCTGCCGCTGCGCGGCCCGGCGCCCGAGCGCTGGCGGCACGTCGAGCACGACGCGTCGGAGGGCGATGGCGAGCCCATCGCGTTCGAGTTGTACTGGCTTGGGCTGGACGAGGCCGCGGCGCGGCTGGACTACGGGCACGGCGCGCTGCTCGGCGCGCTGGCCGAGCGCGATCGCCCGGACCGCCGCCTGTTCGATGTCCGTCGGGGGGACGACACCGCTGGCCAGGGCCATCAGCCCTGAAGCCCTGGCCAGCAACTCGGTGCCGTCCGCCATGACGCCGCCGAGACGGCGTCGACCGGTGCTCCCCGGCTAGGAGGGGGTTGCGCTCGTGCGCCGGCGCAGCAGCCCGCCCATGCCGAGCAGCGCGGCCCCTGCTAGCAGGACCGAGTAGAGGAACCCTTCGGATCCGCCGGTGGTCGGCAGCGTGGCGGGCGTCGCACTTGCCGGCTCGCGCAGCGTCGTCAGCGTGGCGCCTTTGGGAAGCACGAAGGTGCCGACGAGCCGCGCCGATTGGTCGCCGGCATTGCCCACCGCCGCCACCTCGCCTTCACCCTCGACCCAGCTCTCGCCGGTGCCGTACGACCGCTCGCCGTTTGCGTCCTTGACCCGCATCGAGCCCTCGGTGACCGTCACGACGCCCCGGCCCCCATGCTCGTGCTGGGGTGTCCATGCCCCCGGAGCGAAGTCAGCTTGCAGCTGCACGACGTCCAAGGCACCGCTGATCGCCGGGCCCGGGGTGCGGGTCTGGTAGACGGCCACCGGCCCGGGCGGCAGATCGTCCGTGGCGCCAGCGTCCGCGACCGTGGTCAGGCTTGCGCCCTGCGGCAGGAGGAATGCCCCCAGCACGCGGGCGGTCTCGCCGGTGGCGTTGCCGGCCACGTGGTGGTCCCCAGGCATCTCACGCCACGTGTCGCCGGCGCGGTACAGCCGCTCGCCGACATCGTCGCGCACGGTCATGGTCCCGGAGAGCACGGTGACGAACACCTGGCCGCCGTGGGTGTGCGACGGGGTCCAGGCTCCGGGCGGGAAGTCGAGGACGATCTGCACGAGCTCGTAGGCGCCCGGAACGGCCTGGCCGTCGAAGGTCGACTGGATCGTGAAGTTGGGGCCTGGCGGGAGCTCCTGCGCCGAGGCCGCGCCCGGCGCGGTGAGGGCGGCGGCGGCAAATGCGAGCGCGAGGGAGAACGTCCTAGGCAAGCTTGACACTGGAAACCTCCACTTTCGGGTGCCCGTGAGGAGCCGGGCATGGGGCAGTGATCCGGCCAGCATAAACTATGGAACCTGCTCCCGTCGTTGTCCAGCGCTGCTTGCGCCATCGTCGCTCCCGGCAAGCTCAGCCCTCCGACCCCGCACGACCCCCCAATACGCCCGCACCCGCTCCGCCCGCAGCGCGCGCCGGTGCCCGAGCGCCCACTTGGCCGCCTCCAGCGCCAGCTCCACGGCAAACTGCGCCCGGATCGCCGCGTCGACGAGCGTCGCGGCGGCGCGGCCGTGGTGCTTGGCCACGTACCGCACGCGCGAGCGGACGAAGCGCGCGTGGCGCGCGGCCACCACCTGCTCGCTCGACCTCCCCTCGTGGTGGATCACCTCAGCGCCCGGCACGAAGTGGATGGCCCAGCCCGCGCCGCGCAGCCGCCGGCAGAGGTCCAGCTCCTCGCTGTACATGAAGAAGCCCTCGTCGAAGCCGCCCACCGCGGCCAGCGCCTCTATGCGCAGCAGCACCGCCGCGCCGTTCAGCCAGGCCACCGCCTGCGGGTGGTCCGGCGGAACGTCGTCCATGCGCATGCGGCGGGCGATCGGGTGGTCCGGCCAGCGCCATTCGATGGGCGTGGCCTCGGTGAGCAGCGCGGCCAGCCCCGGGAAGCGCCGGCGCGAGCTCTGGACGCTGCCGTCCGGATAACGCAGCAGCGGCCCGAGCGCGCCGACGCCCGGGTGCGCTTCGAGGTAGGCGACCAGCGCCTCGAGCGCGCCGGGGCGGAGCTCGGCGTCCGGGTTGAGGAGCAGGACGTAGGGCGGCGGGAGCGCAGCGGGTGCTGGCGGCCTGGAGTCGGCGTGGCGCACGCCGGCATCGACGTCGCCCCCGAGCACCCCCAGCGCCCGCAGCGCCTGGTTGTTGCCCACCGCAAAGCCCGGGTTGTCCGCGTTGGCGACGACCACCACGCCCGGGAACGCCGCGCGCACGGCCTCGGCGCTCCCGTCGACGGACGCGTTGTCGACGACGACGACGCGCGTCGGGACGGACGAGGCGGTCACCGAGGCCAGCGCGCGCAGCAGCAGCGGGCGCACGTTCCAGCTGACGATGGCGACCCCGACGAGCGCAGGGTCGCGATCACCGGCCGACGCATTCGGACGGTTCGTGAACGGGCCGATGGATGACGGACGCCCCACCCTGCGCGGTGATCGTCCTGGCGTAGGGGCGCTGCTTGCTGCGCCCTCTTCGCCTGCCGACCAGGAGAGGGCGCAGCAAGCAGCGCCCCTACCCGGGTGCAACTCGATGTGTTCGAGCACGGTTCGGGCCGCTAGAAATCGCGCGACACGGCGTACCGGGCCACGGCTGCCAGCCCGTCGCGGCCCGCGTGCGCCGGCAGCGCGTCCAGTGCGGCCAGCGCCTGGTCCACGTAGGCCCGCGCCGCCGCGCGCGCGGCATCGAGCGCGAGGACATCGGCGCGGACCGCCTCGACCAGGGCCGCGGCCACCGCCGGGTCGGGCCGTCCGTCGCCATCGGCCAGGCCGTCCGCGGCGCTGGGATGGCGCTCCAGGTGGAACAGCACCGGTAGCGTCACCTGGCCGGAGAGCAGGTCGCTGCCCACCGGCTTGCCCAAGCGCGCTTCGTCCGCGGTGAAGTCCAGGATGTCGTCGACGACCTGGAACGCCAGCCCGACGGCGCGGCCGTAGCGGGCCAGCGCGGCGACACCGTCGTCGCCCAGGCCCAGCAGCACGCCCGCGGCCTCGGCCGCCGCCTCGAAGAGCGAGGCCGTCTTGGCGTAGATGCGCCGCTCGTACTCGTCGCGGCTGGGGACGCCGGCGCGGCCGAGGAGCTGGCGCAGCTCGCCGTCGGTCAGGGTGCCCAGCGTCCGCGCGAAGATGCGCATCACCGTCACGTTGTTCGTCTCGGCAGCAAAGCGCGCTGCCCGCGCGAACAGCCAGTCGCCGGCCAGCACCGTGGCGCCGGTCTTCCAGCGCGCGTTGAGCGTGGGCAGCCCGCGGCGCACCAGGGCGCCGTCCACTAGGTCGTCGTGGACCAGCGTGGCCGTGTGGAGCGTCTCGACGGCCGCCGCCAGGCACAGGACGGCGTCCGGATCGGCCGCCCCGTCGCCCAGGCGGGCCGCGTGGAACACGACGGCCGGGCGAAGGCGCTTGCCGCCAGCGCTGAAGACCGCGCGGAGCAGCTCGGCCACCACCGGAAAGTCGATGCCCGAGTCGTCCGTAAGGATGGCATCCAAGCGCGCGATCTCCGCGCCCACCGCGCCAAGCGGGTCCCCGGCGGCGGCACCCGGAACCCCGGGGCCGTCCAGCATGGCGACCGGCGCCTCGGCCGGCGACGACGAGCCGCTGGGCAGGGTCATGCCCCCGCCGCCGTCGTGCTGCGGAGGCTCACGCCGCGTTCCAGCCGAACAGGCGCGCCGCGTTGGCGCTGGTGTCCGCCGCCACCGCGTCCAGCGGCTCGCCCCGGAGCGCCGCCACGAACGCGGCCGTCTCCGCCACGAACGCCGGCTCGTTGCGCTGCCCGCGGTGCGGCACCGGGGCCAGGTAGGGCGCGTCGGTCTCGAGCACGTAGGCATCGCGCGGTAGCCAGCGCGCCACGTCCTGCGCCCGCTGGTTGCGGGGATAGGTCACCGTGCCGGCCAGCGAGATGATGAACCCCGCTGCCACGTAGCGCTGTGCCAACCCAACATCTCCGGCAAAGCAATGCATCACCCCCAGCGGCCGCGCCGTGGCCGGCGCGGAGGCCGACCAAGCCAGCAGGATGGCCGCCGTATCCTGGTCCGCGTCGCGGCTGTGGATGACCACCGGCAGGCCGGCGGCCCGCGCTACGTCCAGCTGGGCCAGGAAGGCCGCGCGTTGAACCTCGGGCGTGGCGCGCAGCCAATGATAATCCAGACCGATCTCGCCGACCGCCACCACGCGCTCCGACGCCGCCAGCTCGGCCAGCGCCGCCGGCGACGACGCATCCCACGCGTCCAGGTCGTTGGGGTCCACGCCGACCGTGGCCCAGACGCCGTCCGCGGCGTGCGCCGCGGCCAGGCCCACGGCGGCGCGGCTGGTGTCGAGGTCCGTGCCGATGGTGACGAGTCGCGCGACGCCGGCCGCATGCGCGCGCGCGATCACAGCCGCCGGGCCGTCGTCGGCCAGCTGCGGCGCGTCCAGGTGGCAGTGGGTGTCGACCAGCGCCGGAAGGGCGTGGGTCAAGGGGCTGCCTCAGCCGGCCTCGACGCCCGCCAGCGCCAAGCCGGCGGCCAGCAGGGCATCGACCTTGTCGCCGTGCGTGGTCTCGGCGTAGACGCGCATGAGCGGCTCCGTGCCCGAGAAGCGCACCAGCATCCACCCGCCGCCGGGGAGCCAGAACTTGTGGCCGTCCGTGCGGTCGACGCGCGCCACCGGCAGCCCCGCCAGCGTCTCCGGGGCGGCGGCGGCCATGCGCGCCTGGACCTCCGCCCGCCGGGCGCCGTCGAAGTGGACGTCGGTGCGCGCGTAGTACCAGTCGGCCCCGACGGCGTCGTACAGCGCGCGGATGAGCTGGCTGGGCGACTTGCGCGTCTCGATCATGAGGTCCAGAAGCGCCAGGGCGACCACCAGGCCGTCGCGCTCGGGGAGCCCGCGCAGGGCGAAGCCGCCGGACTCCTCGCCGCCGATCATGGCGTCGGTGGCCAGCATCTTGGGGCCGACGTACTTGAAGCCGACGCCGGTCTCGTGGACGGTCACCCCGTACTTCCGACCGAGCGCATCCAGCATGGAGGTCGTCGAGAGCGTGCGCACGATGTCGCCGCGCTCGCCGCGCACCTCCAGGAGCCAGTAGGCGAGCAGGCCGAACACCTGGAGCTGGTTGACGAACGCGCCGTGCTCGTCCATCACGCCGATCCGGTCCGCGTCGCCGTCGTTGGCGATGCCCACGTCGGCGCCGATGGCCCGGACGTGGCGCGCCAGGGCGTCCGTGTTGGGCGGGATCGGCTCGGGGCGGGCCATCTCGGGGAACAGCGGGTTGGGCTCGCCGTGGATGGTGTGCAGCGTCGTCGCCGCGCCGGGACCCAGGAGCCACGCCAGCCAGCCGATGCCAGCGCCCCACATCGGGTCGTAGGCCACGCGCAGGCCCGCGTTGGCGATCCGGCGAAGGTCGACGCGCTCGGCGACGAACGCGCGGTACGCCGGCGCGGGGTCGAACACGGTGACCAACCCGGCGGCGACGGCGTCGGTGAGCGGGCGCGTCGGGACGGCCGCGCCGGGCGGCGGCAGCAGGGCCTCGAGCTGCGCCAGCGCCTCGGGCGCCAGCGCGGCGCCGTCCGCATCGCGCACCTTGAAGCCCAGGTCGGAGGGCGGGTTGTGGCTGGCCGTCAGGTTGATGGCCCCGGCCGCGCCCAGGCTGCCCACGCTGAAGCTGATCACCGGCGTCGGGGTGGCGTCGGACGTGAGGTGGACGGGCACGTCGTGCGCCGCCAGCACCTCGGCGGCGGCCTCGGCGAAGTCGCGCGCGCCAAAGCGCCGGTCGTGGCCGACGACGACGCCGCGCGGCGCCCCGCCGGCGTGCTCGCGGTAGTACAGGGCAGCCGCCGCAGCGACGCGCCGCACGTTGGCAAACGTGTAGCCCTCGCCGATCCGCGCGCGCCAGCCGTCGGTCCCAAAGGCGATGGCGTCGCTCACGGCGCGACCACCGGCACCTGGAGCGCCGCCAGGTCCGCATCGACCATCCGGCGCACAAGCTCAGGGAACGCCACGGTCGGCGCCCAGCCCAGCTCGGCGCGCGCCTTGGCCGCGTCGCCGACGAGCAGGTCGACCTCGGCCGGCCGCATGAAGCGGGCGTCCTGGACCACGTGCTTGCGCCAGTCCAGCCCGGCGTGGCCGAACGCCTCCTCGCAGAACTCGCCGACGGAGTGCGTCTCGCCGGTGGCGATGACGAAGTCGTCCGGCGCCTCCTGTTGCAGCATCAGCCACATGGCCCGCACGTAGTCCGGCGCCCAGCCCCAGTCGCGCCGCGCGTCCAGGTTGCCCAGCGTGAGGCCGTCGGCCATCCCGAGCGCGATCCGCGCGACGGTGCCCGAGATCTTGCGCGTGACGAACTCCGACCCGCGGCGCGGCCCCTCGTGGTTGAACAGGATGCCGCTGGCCGCGAACATCCCATAGCTTTCGCGGTAGTTGATGGTGATCCAATGCCCGTAGAGCTTGGCCACCCCGTACGGGCTGCGCGGGTAGAACGGCGTGGCCTCGGTCTGCGGCACCTCGCGCACCTTGCCGAACATCTCGCTGGACGAGGCCTGGTAGAAGCGGATGCCCGGGTCGACCGCGCGGACGGCGTCCAGCAGTCGGGTGACGCCGAGCGCGGTGACCTCGCCCGTGTACACCGCCTGCGTCCAGCTGGTCTGGACGAAGCTCTGCGCCGCCAGGTTGTAGACCTCGCTCGGCCGGTGCTCGCGCAGCACGTGCATGAGCGAGGCCTCGTCGAGAAGGTCGCCGGGCACCAGGGTCACGCGGTCCAGGAGGTGTGCGATCCGGTCGACGTTGGGGCTGCTGGTACGGCGGACGATGCCCACCACGTGGTAGCCCTCGCCCACGAGGAGCTCCGCCAGATGGGAGCCATCCTGGCCCGTAATGCCGGTGATCACCGCGGTCTTGGTCATGTCATGCTCCTGCAGGGGCGGCAACGCGTGTCCGCCAGTCGTCCAGTATGTGGTGCAGCGTGTCCTCCCAGCGCACCTCCGGCCGCCAGCCGAGCGCCCGCGCGGCCAGCGAGGCATCGCACACCGCGCGGCCGATGTCCTCGGGCCGGAGGAGATCCGGATCGACGGTCACAGGGACGGTAACATGTGCCTCCGCCCGCAGCGCCGCCAGAAGCTCGCCGATCGACCGCTGAACGCCGCTGCCCAGGTTGTACACCGCGCCGCGTGCGCCGTGCGCGGCGGCGAGCCGGTAGCCGCGGACGATGTCGCGCACGTCGGTGAAATCGCGCTGGGCGTCCAGGTTGCCCACACGGATCTCGGCGCGCAGCCCGGCCTCGACCTCGGCCACCTGCCGCGCGAAGCTGGCCGACACGAACCGGTCCGACTGCCGCGGCCCGATATGCGTGAACGGCCGCACGCGCACGACGTCCAGCGCGTGCGAGGCGGCGTACTGCCCCGCGAGCAGGTCCTGCGCGCACTTGCTGACGGCATATGGGTTGAGCGGTGCGAGCGGCGCGCGCTCGTCGCTGAGCCCATCGCGCTCCGCCGGGCCGGCGCCGTAGACCTCGTTGCTGGTCACGGCGACCAGGCGCAAGGGCCGGCCGCGATCGATCATGGCGGTGAGGAGGTTGAGCTGCATCCGCACGTTAGCCTCGAAGGTCGCCCACGGGTCGCGCCAGGCGGCGGGGACGAAGGACTGGCCGGCCAGGTGGAAGACCAGGTCGGGCGCCACCTGGTCGAGCACGCGGTGCACGGCGCCGGCGTCGAGCAGGTCGACCGGCAACGCCTCGGCCGCGGCGCGCAGGGGTTGGTCGTCGCCCGCTGGGTGCACCGTGCCCCACAGCCGCCAGTCGGTGGCGGCGGCGAGGTGGTCGGCCAGATGGCCCCCGGCGAAGCCGCCGAGGCCGGTGATCAGGACGCGCACGCGGTGCTCGCAGGGCGAAGGAAACGCGCGCCGCTGTGTGCGACGCGCGATCAGGCATTCTATATCGTCGGGCGGGGGGGGCGCAAGGCATCGACGCTGAACCGCCGGCTGTAGTCGGCGCGCGAACTCCTTCGGTTCGTGCGCACGATCAAGCCGCGCACCGCTTCCCCGACAGCTCGACTACGGCGGACCGGCCCGGCCCAGCCCCAGTCGCGCGTACAGGTCATGGGACTTCGGACCCACGTAGAGCAGATCGACGATGCCTTCGTCGAGCAGAAGTTGAAATACGAGTCGATTCCCACGGGGTAGCCAGAGTCGGAAGTACGTGGGGTGCCCGTAGAGCTCCTTCGCCCGGAGCGCCAACGGGTCAGCGGCGACAGTCCTTACCGCATCCCTTGCTACAGCGCGAACATCGCCAGGCAGTTGGCGCATCTGTTGTCGGAAGCGCGAGTCGTAGCGAACGCGGAAGGCCGTCACGCCTCAGCCGAGTTCGTTGTCCACATCGGTGAGGAATTCCAACTCGTCCACGTTCACGGTGTGCACATCGTCGGGGTGACGTTGCCGATGTGCGTGGGTGGCCTCCACCTTCTGCCACAAGTACGTCTCTTCAGCGTGTCGATCTCTGAGAAACAGGATGAAGTCGACCACTTCTGCCGCCAGCGCTTCGGGCAGTGCTTCAACCTCATCGCGTAGTTGTTGTCGAATGCTGGGCACCGTCATGGCTTGCTCCGCTTCACCTTCGATGCAGGGACGATGCTTGCTCGCGAAGCATACGGCCAGGCTCCTGGCTCGTCAACCATCCCAAGCGAAACGTCGCGGCCGTAGAGTCACGGCTCGGGCGGGGCAGAGCATCCGCAAAGAGTGCCCGCCCCGCCCGATCAGCCCATCAGCGCGCGCCGGCTAGCCGCCGCAGCAGCCGGGCGGGCAGCCGCCCTCGCAGCCGCCCTCGCAGCACGGCTCGGACGCGGCCTGGCCGCAGCTGCAGCCCCCGCCGCAGCAGCAGCAACAGGCGGTCGTGGTGGTCGATTCTTTCGGTCATGGGATCCTCCCGCTTGGTGGTGGGCGCGACGCCTATCGTATCGACCGGCATCGATGTATGCCGGCAAAAAGAAGTGGCCCTCAGGCCTCCGTGGGATGAGACGCTACCGCCGTCGCGGCCGTCTCCTGGCGGAGCGCCGCTGCAGCGGCGGTCTCCGGCGCGAACGCCATGAGCAGCTCCCCACAGCAGACCGCCATCCGCCCCTGGTCGAGCGTATAGAACGTCTGCCGGCCCTCCTTGCGCAGCCGGATGAGCCCGGCATCGCGCAGCACCGCCAGGTGGTGCGAGACCGTCGGCTGGGCCACGCGGCCGCCCATGGCGTCGACGAGGTCCGTGACCGACAGCCAGCAGCAGCAGCACGCGTGCATGAGCTGCTGGCGGGTGTCGTCGGCCAGGATCTTGGCGAACGCCAGGGGCGTTGCCAGCGGGCGGCGGTCGGAGAACGCGATCGGCTGCTTCATGACGCCCGTCATTATATCGATGCGCATCGATGTGTCAAGGAGGGTCCGGTACGGTTGGCCGCCGCGTGGTAACGTTGGGCGCCGCACGCTCAAGCCTTCCTCGGCGCAGGAGCCCACACCATGCCACGATCACCCATAGCGCGTAGGCTCGGCCTGATCGCCGCGCTGCTGTCGAACGGCGGGGGCATGGCGTCCGTGCCGGCGTTCGCCCAACCCGCGCCCACGACGACGCTGGAGATCCCGCTCCACACCGCGTACCTGGGGATCCGGACGACCGCCCTCGGCCGTCCCGAGGTCCGCGTCGTGGATGCGCACGGTGCCGAGCGCATCCGCGTCCAGCCGCCCGGAGCGCGCCCAGCCGACGGGCATTGGCTCGTGTCGCTGGCCACCGGGCCCAACGCCATCGAGTACCCGCCGGTGCTGCTCCGGCCGGGCGACCAGGTGAGCGTGCGCATCGACGGCCGCGAGACCCGGGCTGTGGTGCCCGACATGACGGCCACGGCCGACGCCCGGACCGACACCGTCACGGGCCGGCTGCCGGAGGGGGTTGCGGCCGGGCTGGTGCTGGCGCAGCGCGATCCGGAGCTGTTCGGCGTGCTGCCCGCCCCGCCCGGCGTCGCCGTCCTCGCCGGCCCAGGGGGCGCCGTCACGGCGTCGCTGGGCGACCGGATCGACCTCCGGCCTGGGACGTTCGGCCAGCTGATCTGCCTGGGCCCCGACGGCCACGTCTTTGCCGTGTCGTTTGCCGTGCCCATCGCGCTGATCAGCGGCGCCTCGTATACCGCGCTCGTGCGCGCGGATGCCAACACGCGGGCGGCGCTCGCCCTGCTCGACCAGGACGGCTCCGAGCTGGCGCGCAGCGGCATTGCCGTCGAGCTGGGCGGCGGGCTATCGTTGATCGGGCTGGCCCAGGGCGGCGATGTGGTCTCGGGCCTGTTCGCGCCGCGGCCAGGCCAGCGCGTGGCGCTCCTGATCGACGAGATCGTAGTGGCCAGCGCGCCCGTGCCGCTGGTGACGGCGGTGGTGGATCGCGCGGCGCGCGAGGTGCGCGGGCAGGCGCCGGCCGGCAGCCGGGTGGCGCTCCAGGTGCGCGCGGGCGCCGGGTCGGATACGCCCTCCGCCACCACCGTGGTGACGGCCACGGCGGATGGGGCGTTTGCGGCCCCCGTGGCGCTCGACCTGGCCCACGACGCTTCGACCGAGGCGTCGGCGTGGCCCGGCAACGCGTTTCGCTGGCTGGTGACCGGCTCGGTGCCCCACGTCCAGGTGGCGCTCTGGGGCGACGCGGTCAGCGGCGTGGCGGAGGCGCGCGGCGAGGTCCGCGTGCGGTACCGCTCGGCGGACGGCGCCGTGACGGCGCTGGCCATCGGCGAGACGGGCAGCGACGGCGCGTTCAGCGTAAGGCTGCCGTCGCGCGGCGACATCGTCGCGGTCGCACCGGGCGACGCGCTGGCGCTGGACGTGGGCGGCGCGCCGTTGGCCGAGCTGGCTGTCCCGGGGCTGGTCGTGGCGCCCGACGCGGCGCGGCGGTCCATCGCCGGCAGCGCGCCGGCCGGCGCCGAGCTGCGCGCGTCGGCGTATGCCGCCGAGCCGAACGCGTTCAGCGTCGTCCCCTACCAGGAGCCCAGCGACGCGCTGCGCGGGCGCGCGGCCGAGGACGGCGCGTTTGCGCTCGCGTGCGAGCGCCCCGAGTGCCGGACGCGCTACGGCCTGCTCACAGCCGACACGGGCCCGGCGCGCTACGTCCTCCACTGGCTGGACGCGCCGATCTACGGGCTGGGCGTCACCGCCGCGGCGGCCGTCGGGCGGGCCACCGCCGGGACGGCCGTGACCATCGCGCCGCTGGGGGACGACGGCGCGCCGGGCGCCGTGGTGGCCACGGTCGCCCGTCCGTCGCCCGACGGGGCGCTGCCCGGCTTCAGCCTGGAGCTGCAGGGCGCGTTCCCGGAGGGCCTGGCGGAGGGCACGCGGTTGCAGGTGACCATCGCCGGGGTGGCGCGCACGCTCGAGGTGCCGCGCTTTGCGTGGGCGGCGGACGTGGTGGCCGACGTCCTGCGCGGCGAGGGGCCGCCGCTACAGCCGATCATCGCGGTGGCGCTCGCGACGGGCGGCGGTCCCGAGCGCCTTGCGAGCGCGCAGCGGTCCGCGCTCGTCGGCCTCGACGGCCGCTGGGAGCTGCCGCTCCGGCCCTTCGACCTGCGGGCAGCGGACGAGCTGTACCTGTTCCTGCTCGCCGACGGCTACTACTTGGAGTGGCGCGACCACAGCGTGGTCGGACCCGACGAGCCGACGGAGCCGCCACCGACGCCGCCCGTGCCGGAGCCAACACCCGGTCCGGCACCTCCCTGGCGCGCGTTTCTGCCCGTCGGTTGGGCCGGAGGAGGCGGCTAGCCGGAGCGCAGCCGCGACGCTGAGACGAAGCCGAGCGCGCCGAGCAGGCCCATGCCCAACACGCCCTGCGCCAGCGCCGCCCACCGCGCCACGGCGGACGTCGCGGTGATCGGGAAGGCGTCGAGCGGCGTCAGCGAGGCGGCCGAGAAGCGCAGCGCGTCCGTCCAGTGGGCCGCGCCGTCCATGACCAGGAGGCCGCCCACGGACTGGTAGAAGGCGGCAAAGCCGACCCACGCGATGGCCAGCGTGACCAGGATGCGCCAGTAGCACGTGCCGTAGCCCGTGGTCAGGTGGTTGACCTTCCCCAGGGTCCATTGGCTACCATGTCGGAGCGGTGCGACCACGCTGCGCAGGGCGCGCGCGGGCTGGCGGCCGCCCGCCCAATCGTCCGCGAAGAACCGGCGCGCCCGATCCGGTCGATGGGCGCGCGTGGCCATGATGGCGGCCTGCACGTGCGCCCAACGGGCATCGGCGTGACGCCCGGCGGTCTCGAAATGCCGCGCCAGCCCGCGGAGCGTGTCCCGCGCGCTCAGGAAGTCGCGGCACCCCTCGCCGGGGCCGCCGCCAAGGTGGGCACGCTTGAGGTCGACACCGTCGAAGCGGGCGTGGTGGAGGAACGCGTAGGCAAGCGACGTGCCCTCGGAGACCCGCGCCCGCGAGAGGTCGGCGTGGACCAGCGATGCCTGGTCCAGGCGGGCCATGCGCAGGTCCGCGCCGATGAGGCGCGCGCCGTCAAGGCGCGCCCAGCGGAGGTCCGCGCCGCGCAACACGGCCAGGCACATGCGGGCGGCATGGAGCAGCGCCTCGCGCAGGTCGGCGCCGGTGGCCAGGGCGTAGGAGAGGTCGGCGGTGAGCAGCGAAGCGCCGCGCAGGTCGGCAAACGACAGGTCGGCGCGGCGCAGGTCGACGCCGGTCAGCTGCGCGCCCCGCAGCGTGGCCGTGGCCAGATCGCAACCCGCCAGGCATGCCCCGACCAGGAACGCGCCGTCGAGGCGGGCGCCGCGCAGCGAGACGCCCGCGAGGTTTGCGCCGGTGAGCGTCGCACCGGTCAGGTCCGCCCCGTCGAGGACGAGCGAGCCGTCGCGGCCGGACGCGCTGCCGAGGTCGATGCCGCGCAGGTCCGCCCCGGGGAGCAGCAGCGGCTCGCCCGACGCGACGGCCCGGCGCAGCACCGCGCCGCGCTCGGAGATCGTCACGGCGGCCAAGCGCACGAGGAGCGGCTGCGGGACCGGCACGGGCACGGGCCGCGGCGGCGCGAAGGGCTCCGCGTGGATGGGTTGGTCGAGCAGGGCGTTCGTCTCGTCGGTGGCGACAGCGCAGGCAAGGGAGAGACGGGTCATCTGGGCTTCCTTTCGGGGCGTCCGGCGACAATACCCCGAGCTGGCCGGCGCTTCAAGGGGCGCGCGCAGGCGGCCACGGGTTGCCCGCTACCGGTGGTGGTCGGATGCTGCCAGAACGCCCAGGTATGGTTGTGGACAACGCTGTGGACAGCCGTGGATAAGTACCGGGTGATCGGACCGGCAGTTCCGACGTCGTCTGCGCGCTCAGCGCGACCGCACGGTGCGCGTTCCCCATCCGAACGGCCGGAGTTGCTATACTCGCGCGCGTGAACGCGCTCAGCAGACAGCCGCTCCTGCCCCTGGCCGCGCTGACCGCCGCGTTGGTGCTGGCCGCCTTTGCCCGCGTGAGCGGGCGCGGCGGCGGCCCGGCGCTCGATGCCGCTCCCGAGCTCATGAATCGAGGGGCGTCGTTCACGACGCCCGCGGCGGCCGACAGCGCACCCGTCCCGTACACGGTGCTGCCCGGCGACTCGCTCAGCGGCATCGCCGCCCGGTTCGGCACGACCGTGGACGCGTTGATCGCCGCCAACGGGCTGGTCGATCCGGACGGCCTTGCGGCGGGGCAGGTCCTGACCGTCCACGTTGCCCCGGACGGCGACGGGCCTGGCACCGCGCTCCTTCCCGACACCGAGCTGGTCAACGGCCGCGCGTACGTCGGGTTCGACGTCGTGTCGTGGCTGGCCGCGCAGCGGGGCCGGCTCAGCGCGCACGCCGAGCTGGTCGACGGCGAGCTGCTGACGGGACCGGAGATCGTGGCGCGCGTGGCCTCCGAGTTCTCCGTCGGCCCGCGCGTCCTCCTGGCGTTCGTGGAGGCGCGCAGCGGCTGGGTGGCCGGCGGAGGCGACCCAGAGGCCCGCGAGTACGCCGCCGGTTTGGTCGACCCGTCGCGCGCGGCGCTCTGGTTCCAGCTCAACTGGCTGGCGGACCGGCTGAACGGCGGCTACTACGACTTCAAGACGCGCGATGGCGCGCTCCTCACGCTGGCGGACGGCACGCGGCTCCGGGCGCACCCGGGCATCGGCGCCGGCACGTTTGCCGTGCAGCGGGCGATGGCGCTCCAGTCGGACGCCGCGATCCTGGAGACGCGCCTGGACGCGTTTGCCGCGGCCTATCGCGCCCTGTTCGGCGAGCCCTGGGGCTACGCGGCGCCGCCGGTCGATCCGGAGACGCTGCGCTTCCCCGCGCTGGCCCTGCCGTTCGCTCCCGGCGAGCGCTGGTGGCTGACGGGCGGCCCGCACGGCGGCTGGGGCGAGGGCAGCGCCTGGGCGGCGCTGGACTTCGTGCCCGACGAGGCCGAGCGGGGCTGCTTCACGTCGTCGCGCTGGGCGACGGCGGTTGCGGACGGCGTCGTGGCCGCGGACGGCGCCGGGCAGGTGTGGCTCGACCTGGACGGCGACGGCGACGTGCGCACCGGTCCGGTGGTGCTCTACCTCCATCTGGCCGCCGACGGCCGGGCGCCCGTGGGCGCCCGGCCGTCGGCTGGCGACCCCGTCGGGCGGCCCTCGTGCGAGGGCGGCTTCTCCAACGCCACGCACCTCCACATGGCCCGCCTCCAGGACGGCGAGTGGCTGGCGGCATCGGGCAGCGCGGCCATGGAGCTTGGCGGTTGGCGCACGTTCGGCGCGGACCGCTCGTATGATGGCGGCCTTGCGCAGGCCGGCGGCACGCGGCGCGAGGCATGCGAGTGCCGACAGCGCGGCATCAACGACGTGACCGCCCGATGACCGGCGCCGTCGACTGGCTCGCGCGGCTGCGCGTGGCCACCCAGGACGCGGCGGACGACCCGCGCGACCGCCACGCTGAGCTGCGGCGCGCGCAGGCGCTGCTGGCGCTGGGCCGCCACCGCCTGGCGCTGCTGGCGCTCGCCGACTACCTGCGCCGCGTGCCCGACGACTCGCGGGCGCTCGACCTATTGGCAGCCGCCGAGCTCTACCTGGGCGACCCGGTCGCCGCCGCCGCCGCCGCCGCGCGCGCCGTCGTCTTGGACCCCGACTACGGCCCCGCCCGCTACAACCTGGCCTGCGCGCTGGCCCGCCTAGGCCGCCCGGACGAGGCCATCGCCGCGCTGGCCGCGGCCATGGCCATGGACGCCGACCTCCGCGCCATCGCGCGCGTCGATGCGGACTTGGTCGTGCTCGCCGCTTACCCGCGGTTCCAGGCGCTGATCGCCCTTGCGGATCACCCTGCGCCGACGGAGCCGGTCCGGGAGGACGAGGCCGCCGGCCCGTGACCGCCGATTCCGGCGCCGCCAGCAATGACGAGGGCGCCCTCCGCGAGCTGGACGGCACCATCGAGCGGATCACATTCCAGAACGACGAGAACGGCTACACGATCGCCCGCCTGGTCCCGTCGGGCCGGCAGCACGTGGTCACCATCGTCGGCAACCTGCTGGGCGCCGGCGTCGGGGCGTCGTTTCGGCTGCTCGGGCGCTGGCAGACGCACGCCCAGTTCGGGCGCCAGTTCGCGGTCGTGTCGTTCGAGGAGCGGCTGCCCGCCACCGTCGAGGGCATCCGCAAGTACCTGGGCTCGGGCCTGATCCACGGCGTCGGTCCGGTGACGGCCGACCGCATCGTGGCGCATTTCGGGCTGGACACCCTGCGGATCATCGACGAGGAGCCGGAGCGCGTGGCCGACGTGCCGGGCGTCGGCCCCAAGCGGATGCGCCAGATCGCCGCCGCGTGGCAGGAGCAGCGCCACGTCAAGGAGATTATGGTCTTCCTGCAATCCCACGGGGTCTCGACCGGGCTGGCCGTGCGCATCTACAAGACGTACGGCGACGAGGCGGTGGGCATCGTCCGCCAGGACCCGTACCGCCTGGCGCGCGACGTCTGGGGCGTCGGCTTCCTGACCGCCGATCGCATCGCGCGCGCCATGGGCGTGCCGGCCAACGGCCCGCGCCGCCTCGAGGCGGGCCTGCTCCACGCGCTGGGCACGCTGGCCGACGACGGCCACACGTACGCGCCGCGCGCCGCCCTCATCCAGACGGCCGCCGGTCTGCTCGCCGTGGACGACGTGACCATCGAGCCGTCCGAGGTGTCCGAGGCCATCGATCGCTTGGTCGCTGAGGACGCGCTCATCGCGGACGTCGACGCGCTGGGCGAGGCCGACCGCCAGGCGCTGGCCCCGGGCGAGCCGCCCGCGCGCGCGGACGCCACGCCGATCTACCTCCCGCCGTTCTTCTACGCCGAGGTCGGGGTGGCCAGCCGGCTGCGGCGCCTCATCGAGTCGACCGATAGCCGCCTCACCAGCTTCCAGGCGGTGGACTGGCCGGCCGTCTGGGCGTGGCTCGACGGCACGACGCCGTACCCGCTGGCCGAGCGTCAGCGCGACGCGGTGCGGAGCGCGCTGACGCACAAGGTGACGGTGCTCACCGGCGGCCCGGGAACGGGCAAGACGACGACCGTCCGCTCGGTCCTCCAGCTGCTGGGGATGCGCGGCGGCCAAGCGCTGCTGGCCGCCCCCACCGGCCGCGCCGCCAAGCGCCTGGCGGAGACGACCGGCTCGACGGCCCGGACCATCCACCGGCTGCTGGAGTTCAAGCCCGCCGACGGGCGCCTGTTCCAGCGGCACGAGGAGAACCCGCTCGACGCCGACTTGGTGGTGGTGGACGAGCTGTCCATGGTCGACGTGCTGCTCATGAACCACCTGGCCAAGGCGCTGGACCCGGCCACCCACCTCCTGCTCGTCGGCGACGTCGACCAGCTGCCCAGCGTGGGCGCCGGCAATGTGCTGCGCGACCTGATCGACAGCGGCGCGGTGCCGACGGTGGCGCTGGACACGATCTTCCGGCAGAGCGAGCACAGCCACATCACGGTGAACGCGCACCGCATCAACCGCGGCGAGATGCCGGTGGTGGCCAAGGACAGCGAGGACTTCTTCCTGTTCCCGGTGGAGGACGCCGACGCCGCGGCCGACCGCCTGGTGGACGTGGTGGCCAACCGCATCCCGCGCCGCTTCGGCTTCGACCCGGTGGCCGACGTCCAGGTGCTGACGCCCATGCACCGCGGTCCCGCCGGCGTGGCCGCCCTGAACGAGCGGCTGCAGGCCGTGCTGAACCCGCCCGCGCCGCACAAGCCCGAGGTCCGCTGGGCCGGCCGGACGTACCGGCTGGGCGACAAGCTGATGCAGATCCGCAACGACTACGACAAGGACGTGTTCAACGGCGACCTGGGCCGCCTGACGGCCATCGACCCCGAGGCGCGCCAGGTCGTCGTGGACGTCGACGGCACGCCGGTGGCGTACCAGTTCCACGAGCTGGACGAGCTGATCCACGCGTTCGCCTGCTCGGTGCACAAGAGCCAGGGCGCGGAGTACCCATGCGTGGTCATGGCGCTGATCCCAGCGCATTGGATGATGCTCCAGCGCAACCTGCTCTACACCGGCGTCACGCGGGCGCGCAGCCTATGCGTGCTCGTCGGTTCCGAACGCGCCATCCGCCGCGCGGTGGCGACCGATCGGGTGGCGGAGCGGAACACGGGGCTGGCGCGGAGGCTGCGCGGTGCGAAGGGCGCGCCTGCGTGACCGATGGTGGGGGCGACGCGCGTAGGGGCGACGGATGCAGGGGCGATCCGTGTACGGGCGACGCATGCGTCGCCCGTACCACGCGGACCTGCACCTGGATCCATCGGGGCAATCGTCGGGTCGTTCAAGGCCGGGGTTACCAGGCGCGTCAATGCAATGGGCCGCGTGTCCGGCGCAACGATCTGGCACCGCAACTACTACGAGCACATTATTCGCAACGACGATGTGCTGAACCGTATCCGGCGCTACATTCTCGACAACCCGGCGCGATGGGCACTCGACTGCGAGAACCCGGCGGCCATCACTCCCGAGCCGGAAGACGCTTGGGCGCAGTGACCGAATCGGTAGGCGAGAAGGCGACCCCATGCAGCCTACGGTGCCACGGTCCCCCAGCCCTACCCGCGCCCCCTGCGCCCCAAGCGACGCTGCTCCGCCTTCCGCTCCAACCTCACCACCTGCAATGGGCTCCGCTTGCCGAGCGCTGGCTGCGCTTCGCGGGCCCAGCGGTCCCGTCGTGCCTGCAGCGCCTGGAAGACCCGGTACGCGCTGGGGGAGGCGGCCGCGATGCCGTCGCCCTCGGCCGCTTCGTCGGCGAGCACCTCGTCGCGCCAGATAAGCCATCGGTGCTGGAGCTCGCGCTCGAGCAGCGCCTCGTCGGTGCCCATGCCGACGTACCCTTCCGCCATCTCGTGGCCGAACCGCATCCCGGGCTCCAGCCGGCCGTCGTGGATGAGCAGGCGCCGGCGGAGGTCGTTGTCGCCAATTAGGCGCCAGCGGTCGATGCCGCTGTCCCAGAAGAAGTGCCCCGGACAGGTGTCGAGCCGCACCGCCAGCGCGTCCTTCTCGGCCAGCGCCGCCGCCGCCCACGGGGCATGGATGCCGTCCACCTCGGCCAGGAACTGGAACAGCAGGCGCAGGGATGTCAGCGTCTCCAGCGCCTCGTGCCGCGTCTGGATGACCTTGCGCGGCAGATGGTCCGCCAGGAACGTGCGCAGGTCGTACTCCGTCACGGCGCGCACCGGGATGCCCTGATGGTGGCCGAGGAACGACACGACGAACAGCTCGGCGTTGGCGGCGTGCCGCTGCGCCGTGCGCCGCTGCGCGGGCCGGTCCGCGAGCCACGCGTCCAAGCGGGCGACCACCGCCGTGCCGTCGGCGTTGAGCGCGTCCTCCGCGTGCTGGACCAGGGCCGCCGCCGGTTCGGCGCCCGGACCGGCGGGCAGGCAGGGCGAGAGCGCCGCCGCCACCGCCCACGGGCGCTCGGCGCCGGTGAAGCGGGACTCGATGACCAGCGAGGCGCCGACGTCGTCGTCCCGCCACGCCATGGGCGCGCCGGTGCGCTCGACTTCGAACAGGGCGTCCGGCTCCGATGCCACCAGCCTCGCCAAGCAGGTCAGCGCGTCTGTCAGGTCGACGAGTTGGACCGGCGTCAGCGCGCCGCCGAGGGTGTTCGTGGCTGTGACCAGCGGCCACGCCCGCGGGCCGGCGACCGGCCAGCGCGCGCGCCGGAACTCGCGGCGCATAAGGGGCGGGAGGTTGGCCTCCGGATCGAAGTCGAGCTGCACTATGCCGGCCCTCAATCGATCGAACGGGCTCGAATCATCGTCCAGGTCGCCGGGATCGCCCACGAGCAGCGCGGCATCCGTATCGTCCTCGAACATCACCAAGCCGGTTACCTGGCCGCCGCTGCCCAGCACGATCAACGACCACGTAGAGCGGTTGGCGGTGGACAGCGTGATGCGCAGCCGATCGTCGATGAGCGTCCACGGCGCGGCGCGGTAGTACGCCGCCGCGGCCTCGACGGCGGCGGTGAGGACGGGCGCCGGGGCGTCCCAGGCGCTCCACGTCTGCGGCGTCGACGGCAGGTTGATGATCGCGGGCATGTCGAGCTCCTCGCGCAGATCGAGGATGATCTGGGTGCTCGCCCTGGGTCGGTGCCTGACCCGCACCTCAACCCGCTCGCCCGCCAGCGCGTCGCCCAACGCCGCCGCCACGTCGGCGCGGCGGACGTCCACATGGCGCGGGCGGCCGTGTTGGGCGAACGCCGGCCGCAACCACCCGGCAACGTGCGCCGCCACGCCGCCAGCATCGGATGGCAGCTGCCCGAGCACGTCGATCATGGCCACTTGGCTCCCGACGATCCCGAGCAGGAACATCGGCCGCGCGCCCTCCGTCGGCGGTACGATCCCGGGCGCGGTCACGATCTCTACCTGCAGCGTGGCGCTGGCGATCGGGACGAGCGGCCCCGTGGGAACACCGCTATCGGACGGCCGTGACCTGCGGCGGCCGAGGGGACGGTTCGAACGGGACCGTGGGTTCACGTCGGCTCTCCAGCGAGGTGGCGTGGACGGGATCGTACGATACCATGCCGTCGGGCAGCGCGCCCCGGGACGAGAAGAACAAGGCCGGTTGACCTGGCACCCGCTGGGCAGATAATTTGTCGACACCGCCTGAGCAGTTGCCGTGACAGCGATGCCGCAGGATGCGCCGATGACGACGAGCGACACCGATAAAATGCCGCGACACCGCCTCGGTTTGCCGCCTATCGCCAAGCCCTCGGATGAGACATGAACCGCGCTGCCCACAGCTTCTTTGCCGCGTTCGTGGGATGGCTCGTACCCTTTGTCGGGTATCTCGCCTGGCTGCAGTTCGACGATGGCGGATTCGGATTCATCACCGATTTCGAGTTCCTTCTGTTCTGGCCACTGCTGTTCACGGCGTTGGGCTGGTTGCTCGTCGGATTGCCGCTTGTACTGCTACTCGGCAGGGGCGCAGCACCCGGATTCGAGAGGGTGATCATCATCGCGACCGCGGCAACGACGGCGACGTTTCTTACCATCGCCACCCTGCTTCCGCTTGGCCTGATGACCTTCGTATGGTGGCCAGTGCTCATTGGGTTGATTGGAGGGAGCGTCTATTGGCTTCTGCAGAAGCTAAAGCCGCCACGCGCTTGGGCATTTTGGATTGCTCCCATCCTTTTCTTCCCCTTCGTCCGTTTCGTCGCCCTTCCCATTGGAGTCGCCTGCTTTCCCTACACGACATACGTTCTCGCCGATGGGATCATCGGGAACGAGGTTCGTATTAGGGTTATCAAGCGAGTCGACGTCGGGGATACCTACGACGAGCTACATCGCCGCTACCCCCTGATCTTTCGCCAGCCTGTCCTAGGGAGCTCCTTCTCCGGGGGAGGATGGACATACTCCATCCGATTCGACGACTCGCGGCAGCGTGTTGTGCAGGTTTTGATCACGCGCGACACCAACAGCGAACAAGGCGCCGCACCTGGACCCTGACTCTCTGCCAACCCGTGCGTGGTCCTCTCCAGTCGCCGCCGATGGCCTGATCTCGTTGACGATTCGCGTGCGACGAACCAGGAACGGCCGCCTCTCCTTTCAGCGCGTCGTCCCGACGATGCGTCGGCCGGCATCCACAATGACCCGCGCGTCGCCCGGCAGTGCGGGAACGCTCGGGAGCACGCCATCGGCGCGACCGTCCACCAGGACGTCCCCCGCCGGGTCGAGCGCCACGAGGTGCATCCGGTCCATATCGCGCGGCGCCTCCAATCCCTTGGCGCCGGCGTCGGTGACGACGTTGCCGTCCAGATCGCGCGTGCCTTCCGGGAGCTCGAGGGTCTGGTAGCGCGGGCCCTTGATCCACCGCCCGTCGCGCGCAAAGACGCTGCCGTGACAGGGATCGATGAAGACGCCCTGGTCCGATTTCCAGTCCACGACGCAGCGGCGATGCGTGCTCACGCTGGACAGGGCGACCCACCCGTCCTCGATGCCCACCAGGAACGCGCGCTCGCCGGCGATGGCCAACGGCTCGCCCGCCGCGCGCGGCAGGTCGTCGACCAACCCGATGACGACGGGCCGGCGCATCGCGGCGGCCGGACCGCGCACGGGCAGCGCGGCGTCGAGCGCCATGGCGCCGAGCAGGGCGAGGAGGACGGCGATGCTGGCCAGCCAGATCGTGGCGAGGGCGGCGCGGGAGATGCGCGGGTGCGGGGCGTGGGAGGTGAGCATCGAGGCGCTCCCGTGGTGTTGCTGGGCGTAGCACTACTCTGCGCTGCGAAGGGCCGAGAACGGTCCGATCCGCGTCGCGTCAAACTACGATCGCCACAGCCGCACCTGGGCGGATACACCCAGTTCTCCCGAAACGTCGGGGGTTGCGCACAAGCCCCGACGTTTAGTATCATTCGCCGGCATGGTGACGACTGACAGGAACGAGGCGCTTCGGCTGATCGAGAGCCTAGGCCTCGCCCGCCCAAGGGATCTCGAGCAGCACGGCATCTCCCGCGCGCTGCTCTCCCGTCTCGTCACCGAGGGCCTGGTTGTTAGGCAGGCGCGGGGGATCTACGTCGCGGCCCACCACGCGCTCACCGAGGCCCATACGCTCGCGCAGGTCGCCAAGCGTGTGCCTGATTCCGTGTTCTGCCTATTCACGGCGCTGCGTTTCCACGGGCTGACGACACAGTCGGCGGCCGAGGTCTGGATCGCACTACCCGAGAAGGCTCGCCGTCCGCGCCTCGACTATCCCCGTCTGCGCGTAGCCCGATTCTCCGGGCCCGCGCTAACCGAAGGCGTGGAGGAGCACCGCGTCGAGGGCGTGGTGATCCGCGTGTACTCTGCGGCGAAGACGGTTGCCGACTGCTTCAAGTATCGGAACAAGGTGGGTATCGACGTGGCAGTCGAGGCGCTGCGCGACTTCAGCCGAATGCACCGCGGCGGCGCCACCGAACTGGCTCGGTTCGCGCGCATTTGCCGGGTATCGCGCGTCATGCAGCCCTATCTGGACGCGATCGCATGACGGACAGAGCTGATCTCGCGGCTTCCGTCGTCGCGCGCCTGCTCAATCGGGCTAGAGCGACCGGCGACGACCACCAGACGCTCCTGACGAGCTACTGCCTCGAGCGTTTTCTCTATCGCCTCGGCGCTTCGGAGCTGCGCGAGCACTTCGTGCTTAAAGGGGCGATGCTCCTGCGGCTCTGGTCCGACAGGCCCTACCGGGCGACACGCGACCTCGACCTGCTGCGGCGCGGCGATGGCACGTTGGAGGCGATCCGTGAGGACGTCCGAACAATCGCAACCATGGTGGTCCCGCCCGACGCCGTGAGCTTCGACGCCGAGGGCGTTGACATCGAAGCGGTCCGCACGGAGGATGAGTACGCCGGTACGCGCGTCACGCTGCTTGCCCGGTGCGGCAAAGCTCGACTGAAGCTCCAGATCGACATGGGGTTCGGCGATGCCGTCTGGCCGGAACCGCGGACCTGCACCTACCCGACGCTCCTCGACTTCCCCGCTCCAGACCTGCTCGTCTATCCGCGCGAGACCGTGGTCGCAGAGAAGCTCGAGGCGATGGTGGTGCTCGGCGACCGGAACAGCCGGATCAAGGACTTCTTCGACCTCCACTTTCTCGCGAGTGCCTTCGCGTTCGATCGCCCCACGCTTTCGGAGTCCGTGCGACGGACGTTCGAGCGTCGCCGCACTCCGATCCCTGCCGAAGACCCGATCGGGCTTACGCGCCTCTACTGGGAGAACCCATCGCGCCCGACGCAGGTCCGGGCCTTCGCCCGCAGGGCGCACCTGGATGTTCCGGAGAAGCCGGAGGAGACGTTTACGCGCCTGCTGCATGCGTTTCTCGCGCCGGTACTGGCGGACTTGCGGATAGGAACGATGCGGAAGGGGACCTGGAACCCCGGAGGGCCGTGGCGATGAGCGAGCGGAGGATCTCGCGGCACTCGGCGCACAGGGGCCGGGGCCACAGGATGATCGTCGGACGTACGACGTCGGATGGCGCGCTTCCGCGGACCGCGGCCTCGAACGCCTTCATCCCGGAGTCGCTGCCACGGCCAGGGTCCCGCCCGCGTACCCTCGTTATCCTTGACCCCCCGCCCCCCCTCTTGTAGCTTGCGCCCGGCCCGCGTGGGGCTGCCGGGGCGGTCGTCATCCGGGCGCGCGCACAGGAGAGCCGGCCGCCATGTCCGACGAGTCCATCCCTCGCGTAGACAGCGGCGTCCACGCCACAGGCGTGGGTGGTGCAGTCCTCGAGTTGCTCGGCGCGCCGAGGTGCGGAAGCACGCCGGCGCTCCTCCTGCGCCCGGCCGGTATGCACGTTGTCACCAATGCGCGTTTTGAATAGAGTCGCCTGCATGAGCGCATCGATGCCGGTTCAGGCGCTGTCACAAGCGGAGCCTAAGCTGCCCAAGAGCTTGCCGTCGCGCATCGGGATCGCCGAGCCGCGCATTCGCTACCGATCGGCGCCCGAGCTGCATTGGGATGGCGAGGCTCATCTCGATGTGCCGCCGAATCTGATCTATAATCACGCGCCCTATCGCGATTTCGGCGGGGTTGCACGTCCCGCCGACCAGCTTCTGGAGCCGTGCGACGAACTGGGATGGGCGCCGTACAACGCTTCGATGACCTTGCCTGCCCCACGCCGTGATATGCAGATCGGCAGAAGAAGCGATAGTTCAGCATCCCGAGCTTTAGCTCGCTCTTCGCGATCTGCCAGCGAGGTCTAAGGAGATGATCGATCCGGAAAGTCAGGCGAAACTGAAGGAGGCCATTGCGGACTGCATAGACACCGATCAAGGGGTGCTAGATGCACTGCGGGATGAGATCCGCCCTCTAAAGAGCGCCACACGCCGCATTCAGCCGCGCGCCACGACATCGATCTCGCTGGTCGGCACCGATGGCGGCAACAACCAACTCCAATTCGACCCATTCCTGATCCAGCTGGTCCGGGTAGTGGACAGCAGCAACAACGAGTACTGCCTGGAGGCGGTCTCGCCCACGACCCCGATCCACAGAGTCAACGAGCGTCAATTTGCTACCGACGGGTCGGCTCGGACGGCACTTGGCGAGATGATGACCTTTCTTGGTGTGGACAGCCTGTCGAAGCTCTCCCACATGATTCGGCCAGTCGAGAAGGGAAAGCCAGTTTCCCCAAGCTGGGTGCAGGTCTACAGGGAACTGATCGAGTGGGCTATCTTGTTCGCCATACTCAAGAAGGACTTTGGCACCGACACCTTGATCGTCTGCGACGGCTTGGTGCGCAGTAAGGTCTTCGCCAAAGACCAGTTCCAGCGCCTACTCCAAGGCATGAAGGACCGCATCGACTCACAGTGGAGCGCCAGCCGTCGCCGGGTGTACCTCGCCGGGGTAGCGAAGCACAGCAAGGTGCTTTCCCGATACCGCTTGGCGATGGCCCTGGAAGGGGTACTTCAGACCGACTATCCTGCCTACGTTGAAGTGCCACGCGAGGTGGAAGAAAAGGCCTACATTTGGTCGGAGTTTGCGCGAGGCGACGATCGCGTCGGTGAAGGCGGGGAGATCAACAAGTTCGTCGGTGGCAAGATGTTCTTAGTGAAGTTCGGCTCGCATCGTCGCGACCCTGTGTGGCCGGTGGATATCTTCGTACCGCAGGTCGGAGAGTCCCAGACCATCCTTGGCTCGATGCTCGCCGACGCAATCAATGGTTTTCCGGTGCCTCACTACCCGCGTTGCCTGCAAAAGGCACACGAGAACGCGGCCCTAGTCGATTTTGATTTCGACATTCTGCAGGATTCTATCTACGAGGGTGTGCGATCGAGCCTTGGTGGCGACGCGGGGGTGTGGCCAAAAACCGTCCGGTTAGGCTGGCCAGGGTGGGCAGGCTGTCTTGAGCGAGAGGAGCCGGCAGGCCAGCGCGCTTCGTGGGATACTTGGGAT